>Ga0065711_1009182_pt1 | contig 23934 bp, 13 predicted proteins | sample Hoacrofraction12_FD_59098 | JGI IMG/M metagenome (GOLD analysis project Ga0065711, IMG submission 59098) | Hoatzin crop microbial communities from Cojedes, Venezuela - Epithelial fraction 12 v2 (version 2) | ecosystem: Host-associated > Birds > Digestive system > Esophagus > Crop | place... | reverse complement strand
AAGGTCCTGTGCAGTCTGCTGTAGGTGACCCTGCTTCGGCAGGAGGGTTGGACTAGATGACCCACAGAGGTCCCTTCCAACCCCTACCATTCTGTGATTCTGTGATTCAGAGAAGAGAGAGAGAATCACAGGAATTTAGCAGCTATCAATCACTGGTTAACTTAGCATTTACAGAGTGATTAGAAAGAATTTGCTGTTACAATCACAGTAATAGAATACAATGTTTTGAAGATGCACACACACACACACACACAGAGTCATAAAAATTCCCTCGAGTTCAGTGAAATACTCAAATGATTTCTCAATGGGTGAAGGTTGGGTCTCAAGAAGATCAACCCAGGTAGTTCATGAGTTACTCTGAGAAGCGTCCCACTCAGACGGAGTTACTGGGCGCAGCCCGCTGCGGACAAGGAGAGCTCACAGGGCCTTCCTTGGTACCACTGTTTATAGGGTCTCAAGATGATTGTCTTTAGGCATCAGTAATTTTCCATCCTGGTCACAAGCCACATGATGTAATCCTGATATTTAGACAGCAACTATACAATTCCAGTACTTCCCAGAATGTACAGTTCTGACATTTACCAGGCTGGTGTGACTCCAGGCATCAGGGGATTCAGGTGCCATCAGGGAGCACCTGATTGGCCCAACTCACTGTGCTCGTACAAAGACAAGGAAAGTGCCAAGTCATCCCGATTCACTGCACACCAGCTAGCTATTCTCGCAGTGCAAGCAAGAATAAAATGTTGGCTGGTTCTTGGATCACCAGGTGTGAGGGAGGGCTGCACCACCACAATGAAGACTGTTGCATTGTTAACAAGGGCCACCACTTCGCCTTTGCCCAAATTCTCATTTCCCATTGCAGGAGGTGAGAAGCTGTGTTTGTAAAGGAGTCCATTTTTCTCAAAATGAGCTAGATAACCCAGTGGTCCTTTCAGTTTTTGAGGAATCTTTCAGTTCCCAGAGCTACTTTCAGAAGAACAGTGTCTTTAGAAGAAAAGGTCTCATCTGCTAGCTTCTGGAAACCAATCAAATTCTGCATCAGTGCCACAAAATCACAGAAAACAAGCTGTCAAATACATAGTCTATCCAAAATCCAGGTTTTGTCAGTTCCCTTGAGCAACTGCTTTTATATGCAAACAAAGTTATGTTGTTATTGATGTGAAAAGAGCAATAGAAGTAATACAACAGACAGTGACAATTTCAGTCAAGGCAAATGATGTAAATAGTATGTGTGGTTTGTAAGAACTGAAACACACCCTGGATCTCCTGTTATGTTACTGGATGATCAGAGCATTCAATGGGAAGAGACTCCTTAGCTCACTCGGACTTCAATTATGACCTTTGTTACGAATTCAGAAAATTAAGCTTAAAATTAGTAGTCTGGGGGCTGACAAAATTTGACAGGAGCTACTCTTAGTAGTTGTGAAGCACAGCCTGATGGCAGTGAAGTAAATGGCAGCATTTCCACAGAGGGACACAGAAAGTTTCTGTGATATCAGATTGAAGCATTGGTGCTCGGGACTGCTCGGGATCAAACCAGTCCTCAGGAGAAACAGGCTGAGTGGCATATTATGCTGTTCTCATTAAAAACACTCCTTAGCAAACAGAAGAGGCTGCAGGGCATGAGTGGGGAATTGAATTCAACATTTAAATTAAAGCATCTCCATTTAGCAGGTAGCTAACTTGGCTACAGTGTTTTTTATGTATGCGCTTCGAGAATTTTGATTGGAGCTTAATGTTGAAATAGAAAATTGCTCAGCAAAATTTCCTCTGATGGTACATTAGATACTAAACTAGCTTAAGCACTTCCAGAAATATTGGAGATATCAAGCAGTGCTTGAAGCTCTGTCAGACATACCAGACAGGATAATGAAACCAGTTTAGTCAAATGTAATATCTTGTTGATGTTGGTGGTTCTGTCTCATGTCCTGTTTCTTTTAACAGCCCTCCCAGATCATAATCTAATGTCAATAATTTCACTCTATACTGACACTCATTTGGTATGGTTGATTAGTAATTAATTCCCACATAGTCACACAGGTGCATTGTTATTTTCTGTGAAACAATCTGGCTGCTGTCATCCTGGGGAACAACTTTATCTAATACTAATTTTTTCCTCTCCTTTGTAATTCAGGCTGCCTGGAGATACTATGCTACTAACCCAAATAGAATTGATCTAGTTGCTACCTGGAGGTTTTACGAATCTGTTGTATCATTTCCATTTTTCAGGTAAGTGCATTGTCCACCTCTCCATCATCATTTTCTATGAAGTATAAGTCAGGACAGGAAACAATTACTTTATATGTATAAACAAGGCTTTCATAGGTAACAGAGAGTTGCCAGTTAGCCTCCTGGCTGAGACTGAAAAATTTGCTTTTTGGCTTCTGGATCCATTTCTTTTCCCTTCCCCAGGTGGGATGTATTAGGGGCACATAAATAATTCCATCAGTGGCTCTCATGTTAGTATTAAACAAAGGACAAGGCTGCCTCACCGTCAGCTTCCCTTTGTAAGATTCTAGAGTTTATTGCACTGGAAATCTGATGGAGCCTGTACTTCTCGCACCCTCTATAATGTGGTTGTGTATTTGAAGACATGGGCTATGCTGAGAATTCTTACTTTTCCCTCTTTAACTCAGCTGGCCTGAGTTTTGTGTTGTTCACAGAGGTGGCCATGGCATATGAACATAATTAATACTTGTAAAATTCTTGTCTTTTGGCAATACCAACTGGGGATAATTCAGTGGAGATAGCCAAAGCACGTTTAAAACTGTCTCCCACCAAAACTATTAACTGAAGGTTCCCAAGGAAACTTTTCTGGGAAGGTGGGGTCATGGTTTTATTTTCATCTGAGTTCAGTGGAAAGCATTCCATACATAAAGACATCCTGACTTTTTGTTTGTGGATACAAATCTGTTTGATCCCCACTTCTCTTGCCCATCAAACAGGGACTTTCCTCACCTTGAGTTCTTAACATTTTAAAATGTTGGCCCTGTGAAAGCCAAGAATTTTAGCTAGACTATCAGCTGCTAATAACAGGTATCAATTACCCAAGTTTATGCTTTAAACTTTCATTCTGGACTTGCTGTTATCCCTCATTCTGACAAAAAGTGCCCTTAAACTACCATTCAGCTCAAGCAGAGGTCTCCACACATAAATTGTGCTCACAGCACTAATACTACAGCTCCAGCTATTGCTCAAACCCGATGTGATGAAACATTTCAGACTTCTGCCATCACAAAGGGCTAATTACATATATTAACTCTTTACTTGTTTTATTCACAATATATTCTTTTAGGATTAATTTCACTTAGGTCAAAAAGGAAATCTGTTAGAAAAAAACACCACAAGTGTTTAATTAAGGCTCAGTATATTTCTTTCCTTCCCTTTATCCCTTCTCACTCTCTATCTTGTCCCACATTATCTATTATAGACTCATTTCTAGAAGGTTGCTTGACCTCAGGTTTTGTTCAGAGAATAATTCTCTGGCTTGCCTGGAGCTAGACTTCTTACGGTGACTTCAAGCTTGTTCATTGTATGTATGTTCTTCTGTGATTCAAATGCAACCTGAAATTTAATAGGTGTTTTGCAAATAAGTTCCTGGGAGAGAGGGCAAGGGAGTTCTCTTCTCACCAAAGACTAGATTGCTAGTCTAAGCAGCACAGATTGGTTTCAGGAACCTATATTACTTTCTTTGCTTTACAGGTAGTTGAAAATGTAACTTTTATTCTGCTATCAGTTATGGTCACAGAACAAAAGATTTATAAAACATTAGCAATAGCTTAGAAATTTGTGTTTAAAAAAAGTCTGCTGAATTTATTATGTAATTCTTCTCTCCTTGCTTTCTTGTAATGCTTCCTCCTTTCTATAAAAGGAAAGAGCAATTGGATGGTACTGTCAGGTATGTAGCTGACATTATTCCAGTCTTGTTTTAATACAGTTATTGGAGGATGCATCTTAAATGGTTCTTTGTGGATTCATGAGCTGTTAACCAAAACATGCTACTAACACCACAGGTAGTCATTAAAAATTATTAACTAATTAACCATTTCCTAATTGCTTGCTTTTTTTCCCGATTTAACTACACAGCTAAAATGCTAATCGTGCAAATGCAGCCTTGCTTGTTGATTGTCTGTAAACAGCTTTATTGTTTGTTATGATTAATCATGGTCTAGATGTCTCTTGATCAATGCCATAGAGCCAGGGTTTCGCAACCAGGTTGCTCTGGGGTGAGTTTTAAAGTTCTGCTTCATGTTGTTGCTCAACAATAGGGGATCAGGTCTGTGGCGATTCACCATGTGCAAAGATATCTTGATGATAAATACTAAGATGGATGGCTAAGATGGATCAGCAGGATAGTCAGTCTCTGGTGGTACTAAAAAAACTACATTAGGTTTTAGGCCTTGGTCCCACCCCTGCTGAAACAGATGGGATAGCTCCCAGTCACTTTGGGGAATTTACAGGCAAAGAGAATGAAGGAATCATCGACTCCAATACTGGTCAGTCACTGAAGACAACAACAGAGCAGTTGTTGTCAGCCATCCTGCAAGGCCCCTAATGGAAATGACCTATTTACAAACTCCTCCAGCCAAGTCGCAGATTCAAAAGCACATAAAATAATTCAACCTCTTAGGTTGAAAATGTGAAATACTTAATGCTAAACTCCTATCAATGGAGCACCCACAACGAAAGTCAACAGCAATTAAAGGATAAATATTTCCCCCAACTCGTGCTAAAGGTATTTCTATTTACATCCCCATTAACAGAGAAGAAGAGCAAGAATTGTAGCAAAATTTGAAAACAGTTAGTCAGAGGTCAGGCATGAGCTGCAGTCTCAGTTATCTTTTTCTTTTTGCTTTTTGAACATTTCATGCAAAACATGACAGCTTCAATAAAGGAAGCTGAAAAAAATGGATTCACACTTGCTGTTCTCCTGTGAATTTTTGGGGTTAAATATCCTTTAACAGCAAACAAAAATCTATCTCAAGTTTTCTTACAATATAGTCAAGTGATTTAGTGCAGAATTATTGTCAAAAGATGTCTTCCCCTTCCTGCCACCATCACCATGAGCTAACCTGTTCCTCTTCAAGGACTGTCTGCATGGGAGTTACCTAGTATGTGAACCCTCATGAACCTTAAGGACTACACATCCACGGTACTGCCCAGGCTAAGCAGTCGTGAGCAAGCTCAGTTGCCTTCGTGTAGATGTCTGGAGATGTTAGCCATCTCTAGGGCAGCAGCTGAATTTTGGCTTTTATTATGTAGGAGATATCTTAGGAACAGAAATCCTTTTGAGTAGTAACTCCATACCTTGAGCCAAAACGTGTTCTGACTCAGATGCAGCAGCAGATTAAAATTAGGAAAGTGAATGATTGCTGCAGTTTGCTGTCGGTCACAGGCTCCCTTGAGAAGCTGCTGAACCTGCAGTGACAGAACAGTTTGTGGAGTAGCTTTTGAGTTATTGTATCTCTCAGGCCATAAATGTTTTATGTTAAAATATTTGATTAAAACCTGAAAAGTATGACTCACAGCTCAAAATCTTTAAAACTGTAATCCCAAAGCCCCTCATTTTAGTTGGATATATCTTGCTTTTATGTTGTTACACATGTAATGACCTTCAGTAAAATCATCAGTAAACTTGCAGCGGAGCCTTCCTGTTAGCAGGAATGTGTTTATGGAAATAAGAATTCAATAAAAGGAATTGGAAATCCTCCAGGTAAACCAAAAAATTATGGTACTTGTGGGAGCATCCACTGACTTCAGCAGATATGGGATTGAGCTGTAAAATCTGGTTGTTTTGACAGTCCCACCTCCCATCTCTCATAAAACTCTTATTTAAAGACCAGATAATAAAAAGAAAAAATTCCTTTTCCTCCTACAGTGATTTAGTGTAGAAAGTACTATTCGTACTCCACTGTTGTTTGTGTTTAAGGGTCTATTGAAATAAATGAGCAATAAGGGAATGCGGTCCTAGTGGAGGGATACGTGGGTCCATATGTGCACTCAGTCTCCAGGTTCTTGTATCAGTTAAGTACTTAATGGGAAAGCTGTTGCAATAAACTACATTGTCTGAACAATTGTTGATAAAGGAGAGAGAAGTACTGGTATAAGCTTTCCCAGAAGAGTCAGAGAATTTAACTAGTTAATAAACTAAAAATGAGGTCTGGCCATGTGAAAATTTGAGGATGGATAACACTTTAAGCAGCAGGGTTTCTATTTGGTGGTGCGTAAGCTCTTTAGCAACTTCACAGTGGTAGAGTCAAACTCTGTGACCAGACACTTCTAGTATCTCTCCTTGGAAGCAGGAGTTGGCATCATGACAAAACCACAGCTAGATGCAGCTCCTTGTTCTTAGACAATTTGGGAAAAACACAGGGAAGACAACAGAGTGGAAGGGCCTGTTTCAGAAGCTGCATCCCAAGGCAAGGCTGCAGGGAAGGACTTGTGATGGTAGAAAGCTGATTAAAGTTTGGCAGCAGCCCAAGGCTTTATTGAAGCTCCCTTTAAACTAAAACTGTGAAGATGTGAGGTATGATGAAGAGCACATTGGACTACCCTTGAGCTAGATAGTAGGTTAGGTTTTGTAAGCAGTGAAGCGCAATAATAGATATGATGCTGCTCTCTTAAGAATAGCATTTTCAGTACCTGCCCTGTATAGTCCCCCAAACCAGGAAGAAATCGGGCTGTGATATGCACACTGGTGGGAGTTTACAGACTATACCAGAGATGCCACTAGCCTGTTCTTCCTTAAGCAATGCCTTAAACTGACAGCACAAGAAATCTCAGATAGTAATTGCTCTTCTGCATGTATTGCAAAGCATTTTCATCTGTTTAGCTCCCCGGAAGGAAAATTTTTGAGAAAGATATGTTAATGCTTGTTTCTGCTGGAGTGCAGCGAATCACTCAGCAAATGTTTGGGTGATTGACTTACATTTCCCAGCCTTTAGGATGGACCTTTTCTTGATGGACATATTGTTTCTTTTAAACCAACTTTTGATGTCTATGTTTGAGGAAGGAATTGTGGGCCTGATTTTTCAGCACTCTTCCACTGATTTCAAGTAGTGTAACATTTTCGAATCACTTGTCTGTACAGTCATGTTAGCGAAGGATTTTAAACTTTAATCTAGGGTCTTGCTGCTAATCAGCATTGTCCAGCTGTAGAACTAGACATCAGGAGAGCATGTTCATTCCTACTTCTGTTGTGTGATTGCAGAAAAGTCATTTATCCCTGTTGCCTTATCTCTACAAGATAAATAATATTTCTCTGCCTTTGGAAAATTGGTTTAATTTTCTTAAGTGGCAGAATCAATACTAGACTTCCCTATTATATGAGTATGAAAAAATGCATATAATGTGGTGCATTTTTGTATTGCCAGTAGTAACAGCATAATGAAAATAAAATCATACTTTGAAAGGTGGAAAATTTCACTGTCAGCATTTATTCTTAATGCATCTGCCCAAAACAGGAATGGCGAAAAAGCCACTTGGATCTGCACGCTACATTACCTACAAATGAAAGGCTGTTCCCATTCTTTTTCATAGAGCTTTTCATGGGTAATCATTAATGTCTCATCCTAATAACTTTTCTTCACTTTACAGTAATGTCATGTTTAGTAGGGAGTCATTCTTTGGATCAAGCCTCACAAGAAAACTTAGGTATATACATTCAAGTAACAATTGAGTCTTACTCTTTTCATATTTCTTGCATGCCATTCTCTGCCTGCACTTTCTGTTTTTAATACAGTAGTTCATCTAACCACCATAAAAATAAAGGGCAGATAAAACTGAAAAGTTATTTAAGCATAAAAAGAAATTTGCATGACCTTGCAGACAGTTCATTGTTCTGCTGTTCAGAGAACAGGGGATCTAATCCTGGCTCTGTCAATGATCTGCTTACTTAGAAATAAGTGCTTTTCTGTTTTCATAAAACGGCAATGATACTAACCTACTCTGCAAATCATCTAGAAATTTACTGTAAGAAATACATACTGTAAAAGCTAAATACCGTTCCTTATGCAGTACCAACCTTGCCAACTCAAATTCATGAAAGTAACTACATTTGAGTTCAGTGGAACAACATCTCTGCATGTGTGTTTGCAGGTTCTGGTACAGCAAATGGAAAACAAGTGGATACTTTTGATCATCTGAATAAGTTAGTGACATGCTTAAATACCTTGCTGAACTGTGACATAAGACGTGGGGCAAGAACTATACCTTCCTGCAAAGAAACATAAAAATAATTTGTAGCATTTCAGGAATCTGAAAGACACATTATCAGAAATACTAATATTTTGACTAAATTGTCAAGCATTTTATTTTATCCCACTCAAACATCTTGCTATCATTCAACTTTATCTCACTGTTCTCATTCCCACTTTGTTGCACAAATATGAAATCATCAACACACAACTCAGCTTTCCTAGTCTAAGCTCTTCACCTTTTTGAGAGCTGCTAGTGAAGCACTCCATTTTTTCACTGGAGGATCAGCCCATGCGAAATGTTCAGGAGACATTGATTTTGCAGTTTGGTTTGCTTTCTAGTGGTTGATCCATGGAGATATATTCACTGCAAAGTAAAGAGTGGGTCAACATCCATGTGATTTCTACCTACATTGCTGGCTGCATTCGTTGGTGAAAAATATCCATCCTACTTTCACAAAGAATTGAAGTTGGATTATTCTCCCATGGATTTGCGTGATATATTTCTTCTTTTTACCCATTTCCCATCACTTCAGAATGTGTGAGTGAGAAGAGGGTTTGAGCAAAGGCCTTTAGTGTGCGTGCAGGCTTTTTCCGAAGTGCATCGAAGTTAAGCCCATGTTAGGATTTGTGTTCATGTTTCTGGGCAAATAATATGGATCATAGGTGAGTTCGGATTAGAGTCATACCTACAATTAAATACCAACGAGGACATACACCACCAAGGAGTGTGGAAATTGGTTGGCTAAAAGGGGGTGTTTCCTCCTCAGACGTCAGAAACCTGCAAATTTAGACCTCAAGATACAGGGTGAAAAGAGGCTTTTTAAATGAAGACATTAGTTGCAAGAAGTTACAGTCAATTATTTTGAGATTAAACATTTTTGTGAGTTTCTCTCTACAGAAAAGAATGTTACTTACTTTCTTTAAAGGGAAAGCTGATTGGCCAAAGTTCAGAAGTAGCTCAAAAGTGTAGAATTCTCTTTGTATTATATCGAGAAAACACATGAACCCTCTGAGATCACGTGAATGTGTTCAGTGTAGGATTCATGGCTGTCCTCATAACATTAGTTTTGTGATAACTTCTACTGGAAGTAGTTCAAAGGAGAATATTTCTGGAAATCTCGTTCAGAATGTTTGATTTCCCAAAGCTAAGTTCACCCATATTAGTACAGCTTATAATGTAGTAAAATACTGGAGTAAACATGACTGCCTTTTGCTGTCAGTTACATGAGACCAACTAAATCTAGCAATTAGCTAAACTGCAGAAATATGGAAAAATTTCCTGAATATTATTAATCCTTGTTAGGTGTTAATGGTAAATACATGGAAGAGGGCTGTGACTGATTCACTGTTAGCATTAATTCATTATTTTTCTTGTCATACATGTACCTTTTGTTTATGAAACTCCAACACTAGGCAAAGCACAGAGAGGAGAGTATCTGGATTGCATGTTGAGATGTAACTGCATTATTTCCTTGCATGACTATTTCTGGAAAAGTATTTCTAGTTCAGTGGTTCCCACTCTTTATTCTGAACAAGGGTAAAACATCTGCTGCAGAAGCCAACCATCTCTTATATATCCAGCCACCAAACTCATCTCTCAGATGTTCCAAAATAATCCCCACCATTCTTGGGAAGCAAGAATCTGAGAATGGAATTATTCTTTACCTAGGAAGATTTCAAACTATACTGTCTGCACTGCTTCTGTCTTCCTCCTTTTATGGTGGTCTGTATGTGCTATAGAATTAAGGAGTTCTCCTGCTAGGATTCCACTTCAAAGACAAAGGTTTTGAGCAAACTATTATTCTGCCACAAGGGAAAGGATGCAATAGCAAGTCAATCAATGGCAAGCTGGTCAGAGAAACTACGTTGCACTTCTGCCAGTGTGTTTGGGATGCATTTGAATCCCTCTGGTTTCTGGAATTTTACTGGAAGTCAGGAATCACATTTTATTGAATGTAAGGAAGCCAAATCAACAGGGTCCTAGAGGAGGAAGAGTAGATAATATCTGTACGAGGAGTCTGAAAGACAAGGTACATGAACTTGTGGGTGGGAACCACTGTTCTAGCCACTCTCATGAAGGATGATGTGATCTGCGCATGCTTCATACTCTGAAACTGAGCAATGCGCATGCTGATTTGATGAAGGAGATTGTGTCATGAGAACAAATGTTTCCTAAGTCTTTTTAAAAATCACAATGAAAACAAAAACCCCAGCAGACCCAGATTTCATCCCTTGGAAAGGAGAATAAAGTCCATTTTTCTCTGATGACAGCTAGTCATTATCTGGAAAGAAGCTTGGGTTTTGTTTTGGTTTTTTGTATACAACATAGTGTTATATTTTTTCACATGAAGCTGATGAATTATTTTCTGATGATTCTACTGCTCTGGCTGCCTGGATATGAACACAATTGTCTATATTTATTGCATAAACATACCATTATGAATCTGAATGTTACTTTAAGGGTTAATCATCCAAATAATGAGGAAGGCTTCACTTCAGGTAGCTTTAGCTTAGGCTAGAGACCTGCTTTTTAAATGACTTCTTATCTAGATCTTTCTGTTTGTCATTAACAAATGACAAGTTGCCTCAGCTGTACAGTTATCCGGAAGTGAAATGGAGCTGAACTGCACTCTGTAGGTTGTGAAATTCCCACTGATTATAGAAAGAGGTCTAAAGATTCATCTCAAACAGGACATTTAACTTTTTAAACAGCTTAAGACCTGTCAGGTAAGTTCTAGCTCCTAAACATAAGGTGCTTGAGCAACAGCATTGGGACAACAGTTGGTTCCTAAACTGACACTGATAAATGGAGAAAGTTGAGAAACTCCCTAGACGGAGAATTTAGGCATGCTTTTGCTTTATATTATCTACCTTAAAACCTCACCCCAACAAAAAAAAAATCAGCCTATGAATGAGTGTGCCTACATGTGCAGTGGACAACATCACTGCAAACAAGTAGACTTTTGTGATGAATGCAGATGAATGTTTTGGTCTGTTTTGATCTATGAGGAGGATATCAAATCTTTATCACTCCTATTCTTGTCTAGCTCCATGGCAGAGATTTCTGCATATATTGCCTATATTTCCGTCCTATATCAGAAAAAAAAAAATACACAAGATTAGTGTTTTGGATAATTTCCATCATCCACCAACCCTTTTCCTGGAGGTCTGATCCCTGCAGTTCCTTGCAAAGCACTTTATGTGTCTTTATCTTTTGGCAAGGAATGCAGTTATTACAGGAGTTTTAAGGGGCAAACTTTGAGAAATATGGATATGTGTTTTGAAGGACCAAGCAAGTTTCTGAAGAGAGAGTCAGAAGCTATATGTAATGACAACTCTATTATTCTAATATAGTATTAAACTGTGTTTATAAACAATAGGAATCCTCTGTCTCACCTATTTTTCTGCTTCTTCGTCTTTCAGATTCTCTGCCTTAAACATATTCCTCTCTTGAGAACTTCTCTGTAGTGTTACTAAACCAAATCTTGCAAAATTTAATACACTGCTCAAAGCCAATGTGTAGTATGTGACCGCTTCTTGCTTTTGAGGAAATCAGCTCATCCTCTGAAATCACCTGAGTTTTACTGCTAGAATTCATCCTTCTAGGAGCTTCCTTCTCATCTTGGAAGGTCTTGAACCAAGAAGATTAACCTTGAAATCCTGAAGAACAGGCAGACTACAGTCTCCCCTCTCATTTGAGATTCATCAATCAATGGTCACCCGTTAATACTCCCACCAGGAAAAGCTGATCTCCACAACAAGTCTGTTGTACATATAATGTTTTCAGACCTAGGGAAGAATATCTTCATATTATTATAATTGAATATATGTACTCATCCTAAAACTGCTTCAGTTTCTTCCTTCTTGTAACTTCTTTCAGTCTCCTTTAGTCTACAAGGATCATCACAATGCCAAGCATGCTTAATTGCTCTGTTTTTCTTCACATTGGGGACCTCACAAGCTCACTCCCTGTAATATCTTCATGCCCATCAGTTTATATTTCCTGGCTGACTCATTGTTATCACTCAGATTTTTGGTATATTAAAATCCTTTTCAGTGATGTGCCATGATTCACAGTATCACAGTATCACAGTATGTTAGGGGTTGGAAGGGACCTCTGTGGGTCACCTAGTACAACCCTCCTGCCAAAGCAGGGTCTCCTACAGCAGACTGCACAGGACCTTGTCCAGGCGGGTCTTGAATATCTCCAGAGAAGGAGACTCCACAACCTCCCTGGGCAGCCTGTTCCAGTGCTCCGTCACCCTCGGAGTGAAGAAGTTCTTCCTCACGTTCAGCTGGAATTTCCTGTGCTTCAGTTTGTGCCCATTGCCCCTTGTCCTGTCGCTGGGCACCACTGAAAAGAGTCTGGCCACATCCTCCTGACACCCACACTTGACATACTTATAAGCATTTATAAGATCCCCTCTCAGCCTTCTCTTCTTCAGGCTAAACAAGCCCAGTCCCTCAGCCTCTCCTCGTAGGAGAGATGCTCTAGTCCCCTCACCATCCTCGTAGCCCTCCACTGGACTCTCTCCAGTAGCTCTTCATCTTTCTTGAAGTGGGGAGCCCAGAACTTGACGTAGTACTCCAGATGGGACATTACTAGGGCAGTGTAGAGGGGAAGGAGAACCTCCCTCGACCTGCTGACCACAGTCTTCTTCATGCATCCCAGGATCCCATTAGCTTTCTTGGCAGCCAGGGCACACTGCTGGCTCATGGTCAACTTGCTGTCCACCAGCATTCCCAGGTCCCTCTCTGCAGAGCTGCTTTCTAGCAGGTCCGCCCCAAGCCTGTACTGGTGCATGGGGTTGTTCCTGCCCAGGTGCAGGACCCTGCACTTGCCCTTGTTGAACCTCATCAGGTTCTTCTCTGCCCAACTTTCCAGCCTGTCCAGGTCTCACTGAATGGCAGCACAGCCTTTGGGTATATCCACCACTCCTCCCAGTTTTGTGTCATCAGCAAACTTGCTGAGGGTACACTCTAGCTCTTCATCCAGGTCATTGATGAAAAAGTTGAACAAGACTGGGCCAAGTACTGACCCCTGGGGGACACCACTAGTTCCAGACTCTGCTTGACCATCCTTCTGCAAAATAATTCCTCCTTCAAAACTTTGATTTTATTACTATTGAGACATGAGAATTTGTTTTTCCCTTCTTTATGCCCCCCAAAATATACAACTCATTCAGCTGACTTTTACTTCCTCACTTTCAATTTCCGTGCTCTTTCAAAACTTGCTTATTAGCTGTCATCTTCTCCTGTGTATACTTTTCCTATATTTGATAGCTGAGTCCTGGAAGAATCCAAGTTTCGCCAAAATGCTCTGGACTTAAGACATGTGTCTTTTAAAGAGCTACTGCTCTCAAACATGGCCTCTGAAAGAACAGAGAACTGGTAGTGATGCAGAAAAGAGATCACAGGATTTTCCATATCTTAGTAGAAAACAAACTACTTGTTGGGACCCTGCAGCCACTATCAGTTTAACTTTTAGAGCACCTTGGTGGAGCAGTCAGATAAAGATGCTAGTCCAAAAACAAGCACTGTGGAAACCACTTTTTAAACAAGTGCTTAACGCTGAACATGAGACTACCTACACCTTCTGTGATGGCTAATTTGCCACAAATGCCAACAAGTAACATCTGATGTTTTTCTACAGAGAAGGAAGTAATCCCTGGTTTTTGTTCTACACATTTTTCTGTGCTTTGTTTTTCTTTCCCCCACACCATGAATTCCTCAGGAAATTACATTAGGACACAGTCTGGGTAATACTAGTATCATTCACTTAGACTGTGTTAATTCTTCACTCAAATCCACACTTTCATCTTCTCACATCATTTACTTCAGTGCTGGTGATGCTGATATAGCAGGACTAGCTGTGTGTCTCCACACTCACACAAGTACTTCTTCATCACTGCTGCCATACTTGCGCACAAATATACACTTCATACAATGACAGGACAAGTATCTGAATTCACTAGACATAGAAACTGCATTCACAAGTACTGTCATGTTGTGAACAAGAAAATTCAGAAGGCCTGAAGAGCATCCTGCACAAAGATTTAGCGTTTGCATTCTTTGTAACAAGGAAGCCTGTATTTCATTGCCTTCCGGCTCAAAGATACATTAATCAGAAACAGATAGCAAAGGTGAGGGCCCCAGTAATTCATATTTAAAAGACACACAAAAACCTGCGACAGCTGTGACATTCAGTGCTCAGATCACGTAGGAATTTTGTGTGCTGTGAACTGCAGTATTCCTAATAGAGTCAACACTTTTATGAAAGCTGCAAAGTCATCATACGTGCCTTTAAATCCATCTCGCCTTTATAATTTTCAGAGCAATGTCGTAAGAACTTACATTGTGGAGGCTTACTGCTACTGATAGAGCTCTGAGATAGAAATAGATTCTTCTTTCAAGGAGGTGCACCAATCACACCAGAGATGCTAGAACACAAAAACAATCCATCTGACAAAGAGAACTCCTTAAATAGGGAATAAGCAGTCCTGTGAGTGAGACCCTTCACTTGCAAGGTCTGCACGCAAGTCTCCATCTTCGTCCACTATGTCCTTGCATGGTGGAACCTCCCCATGCTTGTGTCTCCTGCCAGCAAGTTTAGTGAGTTCGGCTGAGCATGCTGCACAGATACGTCTCTGCATACCCATGAAATCTCTTTCTTCTGGTCACCATTGTTGTTCATCCTCCAGTTCTGCTCCTATCTGTGGCTTTCAGAAACCCAATAGCTGCATCAGCTTCTGCCCTCCCCCACTCAACCTGCCTGCCTGTCCTTCTCTTCAGCACCGGAGTGCCTCTTGACCTTGTGTGAATAATTCAGCTCTCCCTAGAGCTGTCCCACATTGCAACCTTCAGGAAGGGCTTAAAAGGCACAATTTCTTTCCATGGTTTAGCCCCACATCTTTGTAACGAGCATGCAATTGACAAATATTTAAGCAGCAAAGTGAACAAGAAAATCAAATAATTGTACCATGTTTCACCTATGAAGAGTTCAAAGAATATTTAGGCTGATACACTCACTAGCAAATTCGTTTTGTGTCGCTCCTTTCAGCAGTATTAGTAATTGCCTTTAAGACCATTATGGTCATCAGGCTGTCAGAGGGATTACTGATTCTGGTAAGATGGCAAGCAGGTGAAATTGTAGCTATTTGTTGTCACTGAAGGAAAAATGTCTTTGGTCAGTAAATCTGTAAGAAGACAGTGCAAGGAACCATCAGAGGAACAAAATACGTCACTTCACTAAAATTCATATAGGTCACCTCAATTTCTAGTACAGTGAGGGATGACTGGATGTAAATGGTGGAGAGAACTGGGTAGCCTGCCCTACCACGTAGCTAATAATTGCTTGGCAATGCCTTTCCAGTGTTTTACTGATAGTTCATTTGGTTCACAGCACATCTGACTTTCTTTTAATCCTGGCTATGCACATGAGTTATTCATTTAATAGCCTGCCAAAGACCCAGCAGTTAAAGAAAGCACTGAACAGGAAAGGCCAAGCATCCTTATCATTAGATAACATAACTGGCTAAATAGTCGTGTTCCTCTGCTTAGTAATAAATCTAACGCTTCAGACATGCTACTGGAGCTGAAGCACTGTGATACATCACATAGAGAGGATAGCAAGACCCTCTGGTAACATTTTCAACACAAAAGTGCCTCTAAAAAGCAGTTATCTGTGGAGCTCAGCTGTTGCTTACAAAGACATTGATGTATTACGGTAGCCCCAGCAGTGTCCTTGTGTACAAAACATTTATTTAGCCTGTTATGTATTTACAGCATCATGAAAACAAGTTAAAAGTGTACAAAGGAGGAAAATGATTACTTTTGCTTATTTTGTAGCCAAAAGCTGGGTCTCTTGGATCGGGTTCGTGGTACCAATACTAAAGGAAAGCTATTTACCCCTCTGAATGTAGATGCCATTGAAGAAAGTCCTTCAAAAGAGCCTAAGAATGTTGTCTTGAATAATAAGGAGCGTTTTCGCACTGCATTCCGAATGAAAGCGTACGCTTTTTGGCAAAGCTCAGAAGGTAGCCCACCTATGTTGATTTCTTTCTATCCATCCCCCATTCTCCCCTTTTTGATTTGTTCCTCTGCATCTTCTGTTGAAGGTTTGTGACTTTCTGGGCCATGCATAGCCGGTCCATGGTTTTACAAGACACAGTTGGGGAACCTCCAGGAAATGAATGCTAGGGTCCAGGCAACACAGTACTTGATATAAGACAATGGCCCTCCAAAAACAGTAATCTATATAGGAAATTACCAGTCCTGTAATCAACCTATTTGACCTGGAACAAGAGGGCACACTGGGCAGTGCTGTTATGCGAAGGTAGCTCACCCCTAGACTGCATCCAACGTTACACTAGCCTGCGTCCAGGCATCTCAAATATCTCGTCAATGCAATCTCTTAAAACCTTGATTTATGGAGTCAATGGCTGCTTCCTTCCCACTCTGCCAAAGACTGCTGCCCCTCATCAGATTCCCATTGGGTGTCCATGCAACATCATAGGGCATTTTTCCTCTCAGATTCCCTGGGCACACATTTTTCTCTTGTTGTCTATGGTGTCTAAATGGTCTCTAAATAACAGTTTCTCCTTTATTGTGCCAGCTGGCATTAGTGCATGCTGGGCAGACTACCATGGACATAGTCTGGGTGTCCACACTGAGAACTTGATTATCTTCTTCCTTGAAGCTACATGAGCTCCAAGTACTGAAAGTGGGACGATAACTTGGCCTGTAGCTTCTACACCTGTTTTAACCTTATATAAAATAATTTTGGCAAAGATTTACCATTGCAAAGCTCCTAAAGCTGGAACTTCTAAATCCTTTGGAATGAAAGAGAAGTTCCTAAATTTCAGAAATGCTGAATTCTGAGAGAAAATCCCTCAAATAATACATCTTACATCTGTACCAGCAGAAATATGAAATCCCTTTCAAGAGCTCACCAGAGAAAAAGGAACCTGCAAGAGATGTTCCTTTACTAAATTACATTTACTTTATGTAGTGCTTTAGTTAGCCAGACCTCCCTCTAAACATTATGTGGTCAGATGTTCACAGAGCTTTTTTTGACCTGCTTTGCAGATGCAGGAACAGGGGAACCCATGGCAGAAGAGAGAGGCGAAAGTAGTGACTTCCTTATGGAAGATATGATCCCCACATTCAAGACAGCCATCCGAGCTGTCAGGTAAACGTGTCTCATGCTCCTCAGTGCTTTGCTTTGACTTTAAATTCTTATGCTTCAGGAAACCACATTACTATGTTCCTACTTGTTGATTAATTGTTTCTGTTACTATTTTTTTAATGCAATAAATTAGATAATACTAGATATATTGAAAAGTACCAGATAGACCCTATTTGTAGTCCTCTTCAAAAATATGCACAAAGGAAAATGGTTTTCAGTAACCTTGACCATGCCATTTTCTCAAGATGTTCCATAAATATATTTGTTGTAAAATAGTGTATACAGTTCCTCATTAATATATGCTATAAATATAATATTTTGCTCAATTTTGTGACTGTAATGTTTATGTAAAACTGGAATTTTTGCTTGACAATAAACTCTGAGCTGACTCAGCTCTTTTTTGTTCACTGTTGTATGAGTGTGCAATATAATTTTCAGCTGTCATATTTTAGCAGATGATGAGGTCTCCGTTTCAGCATTCTTCAGCTTGTGATGTGTATCACCTCTATTTTCATATCACAAGACATATTCTATAGGGTTAGAAAACTCCTAGTAAGGCTTGATAATGTGCTTAGGACATCAAGCACATAGAAATCGTTCACCGATTCTCCGTTACTCCTCCATTCAGTATTTTTTACTCTCTTCCCTTGAAAAATGCCCCCATAGGAAAGTACTTTACTTTCATTGCAATTACTTTTTATTCCAGAAGTTGCTAAGTTTTGGGTCACCTTCTAGGTGAAATACTGCAAGTCTGGAGTACCCCAAAATTATCTTCTTAGAAAAGCTTCAAGGAAGATGGTTACAAGTATAGGAACATATACTTTTATATATATATATAACCATAAGACGTATTCTCCTGGTTCTTTTCCAGTAGGTGCAGAAGAACCAGTCATTAAAAATTCCAAGTTTTCTCAAGTCTGCTGAAAGCCATCTCCCACAGATTTTGCCCGTGTTACCCATGACTGCATCCCGCCTGCTAGAAGTTTCTTCATCCCTACTTCCTCTACAGTTTTCTCTTTCTTTCCCTGATACCTGCTTGCCTTCAAACACAGACTATACATCTGTCCTGTTTTCCAGCCCCACGTCCACGAAACATGCTATTACTACTTTTGCAAAACTTCCTTTCCCACATCCTGTGCAAATCTGATTGATTCATGCAATTTCACTTTAAACTCAGTCATGAACCAGGCTTTTTTCCACCTCCACCCCCCCTTGTATAATTTACCCCGACCTTGGCTGCTAATGGGAAGTCATTCTTTCAGAAAAAATGCATCATGGGTTTTCATGACCAAGGAGATTTTAAATTGAAATTGGTAACAGTGTGATTCATATTTTTCCTTTATGTTTTTTGTTAAGTCTAGTTTTGCTGTTATCATATATAGATTGGTTATAAAAAGCATAGATATAATTTTGAGATCTTGAAAGATTTATAAGAAGCAGAGTGAAAGAGTTGAAACCCTTAAAAAGTTGCAATAGAATGGTCTTTGTTAAATGGAAGTTTACACAGATTTTTAAAAAGTTAAAAAAACCCACTGACCTTGAATAAAAAGCAGGTCAGGATCTTAACAGATGATAGCAGTTCCCCAGTTCAGACACATAAGAACATGGAGACTTTACTGAGAAAGCAAACCCTTGGACCCCAAGCCTAAGACAGGTTAAAGAAATAAAATGCTTTTCATTCTTTACACGTTTCTTGTCTATTTGTTTATTTTACCAAGATATAACAGTGCAAATGAATGTACAAACAGATAAGAATGAATAAAAGAATGCCAAACACTTTTTGTGTGCTCTGGCCAGCACAGGTCCTTATTATAAGAATTCTGTTATTAATTACTAGGACATTTTATAATAATATTAATAATAACAATAATTTATACTACTACTACTACTACTACAATAACGTTATACTGCTGCTTTTTCAATGACACTTCAGGCAGTTCTAACATTTTTTCTTTTCTCCATAACTTGAACTGCTGCTGACTTCTTGACTTCCACATTTCCATCTAATTATCATTTCCTATCTGAGACTTTCCCAGGTGCAAAATGAAAACCAAACTGAAAATGATTCAGCATTACAGATAAAATAATTTAGCTTTATAATAGGCTGAAGCATAAAAAAGCAGCTTCAGCTTCACAGCTTCAAAATCTCCTGTGACTTGTGTTGTCCAAAATCAAATTCCACATATGAACTTGTAGCTTTGAACCATATCTATCTATGATGATAGTGCTGAAAAAGACATTTTGTGTGTGAAATTTGTTTTAGCCTGTTAATTATGAATAGCCAACTATCATATATTCACAAATGTGGTATGATAGTAGAGATTCTCTGCTTATGATTTAGCGCCTTGTTCTGAAATAACATGTTTAGTTTCAAAACATCCATAGTAGTTATTAATTACTCAATAAAACTGCAAATTATCATTACGGAATTTATATTAGAAGTTAGCATTTTTTCTGTTTATTATGCAGAATACTACAGTTTCGTCTCTATAAAAAAAAATTCAAGGAGACTTTGAGGCCTTATGATGTAAAGGATGTGATAGAGCAATACTCAGCAGGGCATCTTGATATGCTTTCCAGAATAAAATATCTCCAGGCAAGGTAAGAATCCTCTGTTAAATGGGGAAAATATATAGCTGTGCTAGCAAAATATAAGCATAGGTGGCTTATTTGCGTACAAGACCACCCAGAAGCTATGTCATTGTTTCGTGTTGCTGGTCAATAAGAAAGCGTTTCTCCAAAGAATAAAAGCACATGAGCAGCTAGCAGGGGCAACAGCAGCAGAAGAAACCACTGGCTCATACTTAGAACAAGGAAATTGGAGTAAAAACATCCTGTGAATTTTCTTGACCACTGCCTTATCTGATCCGGGTCAAGTTTCTCCCCTTCTCCCCCTTTTACAGATGATAAATCAAAGCAGTAATTGTTCTACATGAGCTTTTCTTTGGGCTGGATTCTCTGCTGACCTGTGCCTGGTGAAACATCTCATACAAGTGCAAAAATCATAGAACTACAGAATCATCAATGCTGGAAAAGACCTCTGAGACTATCAAGTCCTACCGTGAAAAAAATACATCAGCACAGGTTTTACATCCCCTTCGCTCAAATTGACCTGTATGAAAAAAATTGGAATTTCAGGCCTTTGTGACTCTTGCGCTCCCACAATTGCTGCCTCACAGAAGCCCTTCATCCAATGTGCTTTTGAGGCATATCTGCAAATACTTGTGCTGCTCGCATCCCAAATCATGAGCGCAGGTCAGAGCTTGAGGTAGTAGGCTTTTCTGGGTTTGGGTGCACGTCTGTGTATGTGCGTGTAGCTGTAGTAGCTCAGTCTCAGCACAGCACTGCCCACATTCCCTGATTCCCCCCAGTCACTCTGAACAGCAAAATGCTGTGCAGACATCACCTTGATTTCTCTCAAGAATGGGCTGAGAGAGTGAAACTCTTGCTGTACATTTGGACCTTACCTAGACTTACCTTGACTGCTCTGGTCCTTCTGTTGAACTTCATAATTTCTTATTTCAAAGTGCTTTTCCACTTACTGGGCTATCTCATTTTCAAGTATATAACATGTCTGGCTCCTACCTCGTTATTATTGCCCTAGAAAAGCTGCTCTCTTCAATTACATACCACAAAACATCATTGTTATTCTGTAAAATGAGCTCTGTATCATACGTTATCGGGTTTCAATGCAGTAATATCTTTCTGAAGTCAGGAAGTTGAGGAGGACTCATGATGTTAGAAATCTGCACCTATCTATGGTTGGGTCTACACGTCTTATACTGAAGATCCTTCCTTTACTTCTGACTGAGGTGTAGTGTGATTTTAGACAGCAGAGCAACTCTCCGATACTCACTTGAGTCCTAGCAGCAGTAAAGGTGCCTGACATGATTAGGCCCATCTCATGCAATGTTTATGGCAGGTGAGTCAGGGCGAGAATCATAGCACAGCCTCAGCCCTGTGATGTTCAGCTCAGCAATGTCATGCCTCAGAATAAAGAATCACCACTAGTGGAAGAACCACAAAATTTCAACAGCCATTTTGTACGTATAGAGGGAAGACTTTTTTAGAGGTTTTTGAAGAAAAAGCATAATCCTGACAAGCCATGTGAGATTCCTCTTACATACAGTTAACAGAGCTAGTCAACATAATTAATGACCTTTATGGAACAATTAATTGCTGCTTAAACCGGATGCCTTGATTTGATCAGTTAAATCTCCCTTACTCTGCCCCAAATTGTCTTCATGGTGTTGACTAGATCTCCACCAATTGTAATCAGACAAAACCACAGAGGCGAGTGCTACTCATTATGTCTATGGATAGCGAGATGCCACAGGAGCTTGATGACATGTTGACTGATGGCCCAGAAATGCTTGGATGCCTAGCAAATATCTGGGTAGCTTTGTGAGGTTTTCCTTGAGCTTTTTTAAGTTGCATTTTCAAAGGTTCATGGGGGCACCACAAAACCACACAATGTACCTGCGTGGATTGTCTGATAATACAGATGACTGCTCTGCGGACTAGTGCTGACTGAGATCTGGTCACTTTGGTGTGTGGGCTGAGTGAACAGAGGCTTGCTTGCACCTGACAAGTTAGATATACCAAACGACAGAATATACTGATATAGTACAAGAGTGCGATTAAATATGCTGGAGTGTCACAAAGAATCCTTTTGGTTTGTTCCAAATAAAAAGTCAAGTAGGATTCCTTGCGAAACTTCATTTATAGTTATATTTTTCAAACCAAAAGAATGATTAGTAAAGACAAAACAAATTACTTATAATTAGGCACAATAACTGACAGAAACTCATCGGTTTATTAAGAGTATCAGGAATTGCCGTCTTTCCCCAGATTCTGATTTTCACTATCCATCACAGAACCTGCAGCTTATTTTTAGGAGCAGCTGTTATTGGAGGTTTTTTGAGAATCACACTGTTTAGTTTCTTCGAAGGAAATGAAGTCATGTGTTTCAAATGTCAAAGTGTCAGCAGTGAGCTAGATAATTACTTAATTACCATGAAATTACCAGGTAGTTACAATTCAATGTATTGATTGTGGACCCGGAACAGAACAAACATGTCATGATCCTCAATATATTACCAAATCAAAACATGCTTCTTTTTTGAACCTTTGCTACTGTTTGCTGCAGAGATGCGTAGTATTCTCTGTCATGTGTTAGCATTTAGGGATGGACTCATGCAGTTGTACTTCTCTTTTTTTCAGAGTAGATATGATTTTTACACCTGGACCTCCATCTACTCCCAAGCATAAGAAATCCCAAAAGGGAGGAGCCTTTTCTTACCCTTCACAACAGTCTCCCAGGTGAATTTTTTATGCCTAGTATTTTGCACAGACCAAAGAGAAATAAAAAGTTTATTCACATCAATAAACATGCCCTGCATTCATCCAGCCAGTACACTGTGTTAGTAATGATACTGAGAGTATATGTTGCTACAACATATACACCTGTAAGTGTCGAGCCAGAAAGAGACTAGTTTCCCTAAGAACAATGTATGATGGAAATCTAAACTTAATGGCTTCTTCATTCTCTAGCTTAGTTTCTCAACAGTTTGGAAATGTGATTTTATATGAAATATGTACTTATGATTGCTGATGTGTTGAATTACTGACATTCAACTAGTAAATCCAGTCAAAAACTCAATAAAACTCACCAATAGTTTGAAGGTAAATCAGTTATCTTCCTGAAGTGAAAAAAGTCTTCTTATAGTCCCCACTAAATAGGAAGCACAGAGTTTTAATGATGCTTCTTTTAAACCACTGATTGGAGAGAATTACTGAAAATAAATTGCAATACCAGGTTTCTGGGTGTGAAAGTTACAGCATGTTATTGTATTGCTGCATCCCTGATAGCCTGAATTCAATAATAAATGACATTTCTTCTGTTATTTACAAGTATCAATCTGTGTTCCATGGGGAACCACACAAGACAGTCAACAATCTGTCCCCAAAGATGTTATAGTTGCTTAGAACAAAAGTAATCTTACATAAAATAAATTAACTTGGCTCTATGTGGTTTATCCCACCCAGTGAAAAATCTAAAAACATGTAAATTTGAAGACAGAGACCTACATATATGGAAGAGTCAATGATCATTTGGGAAACAAAGCAGATTGCAAAATTTGAATAAGCCCATATAATCAGTAACCCAATCTGCAAAATCTGACATATTTTAGTTTCTGCTTTAGTAAAATATATTCACAGTTATATTTTGAATTTTGTCAGAAAGAGAAGAATTGGACCCGTTAAAAGTTTTAAGAGATCATCTCCTTACCTCCTGAAGTCAGTCTGTCTGATGGACGGGCAGTACGAAATTACGCAGAAGAAAATTTATACTGGAATCTACTTTAAATCTCCAGGCCTGACTGCCTCTTTTCAGCATTTCCAGTCTCTGCCTCTTATTATCTTTTTTAATGAAATCGAGAAAAAAAACAAAACACTAAGCCTTGAAACTCAGATTCAGTCTTCAAAGACACATATTATAAAGGATTAGATTTAAAAACACATGGCTGTCTGTAGACCCACTATCTA
>Ga0065711_1034347_pt1 | contig 23936 bp, 10 predicted proteins | sample Hoacrofraction12_FD_59098 | JGI IMG/M metagenome (GOLD analysis project Ga0065711, IMG submission 59098) | Hoatzin crop microbial communities from Cojedes, Venezuela - Epithelial fraction 12 v2 (version 2) | ecosystem: Host-associated > Birds > Digestive system > Esophagus > Crop | place... | reverse complement strand
ATTCTGCTGTGAAATACTTCATCAGGGTTGCATCTTTTCTATAACCATTTGGTTTTCCCCAGTGTTAAGATTTCTGCTATGGCATTATGTCATTCCTAGAGAATAGTTTTCTTTTTAGGCGCTGGGCTGCATATGTTTTGAAAGTTGCTAAAATTTGTAATGCTTTAAAAAAATCCATTAAATTACTTGAGCCCCATATTTGGTTATTTGGTGTGATTTTTTTATGTAGGCAAAAATAGGCACACAGCTACAAAATAATTCCTATATATGAAGTCCAGATTTTCTTGTCTGCAAACACAGTCCCTATCTTAGAGCACGCATTCAACATGGGAGACAATAAGTCATTCTATTACATGAATGAAATCCTATTAGCAGAAGTTCACTGTGATGTTCTGCATGTAAAAATATTTGATCATCCTGTGTTCATTTTCATTTTGAAAACTGATTTCTTGCAGGAGACTATGTAGATGAGAAAATTTCTAAAATAATCAGCTTGCTGTGTTAAAAGCTTCTCTCAATTAGACTATCATATTTCCTTATTAATGCTGAACTTTTACATTTCTCTAAGGCCACAAGACATATTGTAGACTTTGAGTTACTTTTCAATCACCTGGGCTGGAAGAAATTAAAAGCAAAAGAAATTTTTTAGTGAGACATTACTTTATCATTGGCCATCTTCATCTAGGAAAGCAAGGCATAATTCCATTTTTCCAAATGTTTTCCAATTGATTCATTAGAAGGACAAGCTTCAATTAATTTAAAAATTGTATTCCATATTTGCTTGGCTATTAAGTATTCTGAAGGGTGTTGGAAAATGCCCACTTAAAACTAAAATTAGTTTACATCACTTTTTGTTCCATCTGTGTTCTACTTTACTGACAGGATGGGGAGAAAAATAGAGGTAGAAGGTTAGCAGTGAAAATACTTATAAAAAGCAATAATTATTAACCTTGGTAGTATGCCAACAGGATGTTCAGCTGCTACTGAGAACTGAATGTTTGGAAAGAACTTCAATCCACCTACTGCTGGAGACTCTGCATATCTGACAGCCCCCTGACTGATCCAAGCTTGGCTGTTCACTCATCAGGTTGGTAATTGCAATGTAAGCACCTCAGCACAGCGAGTCAGTATTCCTTCAAATACTATTTCATTGTGCTGCCTTCTGAGAACTCCTTTTGTGCCTGTTTTGCAGACAGCGCTACGACTAAAGTGATCTCCTGGGAGTACAGGTCTTGACATGGCTTATTCTTTGAGCTCCTTGAAAGCAGCTATGGGACCTTGAATGTCCTGTAAACTACAGTGATGCACGTGCTGTCCAGCGCTTGTTGTGTGGGTTGGAGGGCAGGCTATTGGCTCTGCCTCCAGAACAGCTCTTGCGCCTATTCTGCTCTGTGAGTTGACGTGCAGTCTGTGTACAGCACTGTTTCTGTGTGCCTTCCGGACATGGGACTTATTGTTGCCACAATATTGGCAAAATTTTTCTTCAACAAAAAAGAAAGGATTTATAAAATGACTTTGTATTTCTTCATAGACATACCTCGTTTACCTAACAGCATGCAAATCAGCATTCATTTTTCTCTTATGCTCTAAAGGACATAGAATAAGGCCGGTATCCTTTAATGCTCTTTCGTATTTAAGCTGGAATCACAATGTATAGAATAACGTATTTATGTTATATATTTATATTCTTGAAGTTGGAGTTGAGCTAACTATATGTTAAATCTTAGTGGTTTTGATATTATTCCTTAGATCTAAGATGTATTCCTGTTACTGCTCTGCTTGGATTTAATATAGCTGAAGTCCAGCATAGTCCAGGATCTAAAGAACTCTCTGCTGTGATTTTAATGCTGATCTCTTTAACAAGCCTGACCTACACAAAATCTCCATCTCTCCTCTGTGACATACCTTGTAAATTTGGTTGACTACAGCACACTTCGGACAAAGTCGTTTACAGGTAATCCTAATCATATTTTCCGCTACATTACGTTTGGTTTCATTTTTTAGCTGTAGGAAGAAGTGGTGCTAAAGCTATCCATTCTTTGCTTCTTCCTTTGGACCTCTATTCTCCAGAAATTAAATTAATAGATTTTTTCTGTTTTTCTGTTGTTCATAGGCATAAGCAAAAGGTTTCATTTGGAAACTGGCACTGGAGAGGATCTGGAGAGCTGCTGGTGGAAGAGCTGTGGCTGGAGCTATAGTCCCAGTAAGTTGCAGGGGAGATTTATCAGGAAAAGGTTTTTCTCATACCCAGAAGACCAGGGAGGCTGTGTTGCCATAAGGCTTCTACATGTGCTTTTACAGTAAACAGATAAGGGGTTTCGGGTGCCTTTAAGCTATAAAGTTACTGAGGTTCACTAACTTAGGAAAAGAGCAAGGCTATCAGCATGTTAAAGCTTTCTTCTGCTTTGCTAATTCCTACACATTCTTCATATCACCATTTATCACAAAAAGTGGCTTCATTTCAACATTCACTTTTCAAGTCTTGACAAACATATTCATATTTCATTATATACACTATAGATTAATATACATTATATACCTTTTTATTTGGGAATAAAGCAGGAAAGCACCCTGCCTTGCTTTTCTTGTCTTGGGACCACAAAAATGATGTAAAAGCTAATCTGAGGATTTCTCATCTTTTTCCAATTCACATCAACAAGTATAACTGGAGAAAACAGGTTAAAGATAAATTTAGTATTCTCAAGGAAACTATAATGTTAAGCCTCTCTAGAAAATGTATTACTTTGTTTGCTCTCATTTTAGACGAATATAAGAGCATATTGAAGACATTATTCATATGCATTTTTAGTGCATACAGAATTTATGTTTTTCCATTACATCGTGTCCTGCTTAAATTTTTTTACCTCAAGAGTCTCTGCTATAAAGGTGTAATTAATTTCTAACATCGGTAATTTCAGTTCATTTCATAATCTATTGCATTTATATCATAAAACTTCTATGATCTCTGATGCCTATTAAATATGAACCTGAGTGAGTGAAGAAAAGCTCTCAGATGATATCGTTATCAGCTGTACTGATATAAAATACAACATATTCATTGTGGAAAATTTCAAACACATAGCTTTGGGCTGGAAAACTTTTTCTTACTATTTCTGATATCTGTAAAGAAATATGACCAAGAGCAAAGTATTATTATAAAATAATACTTTAATAGGAATTCTCTGAAGAATCTCTAAGTAATTACAGTAACATTTTAAGTAAGAAAGCATTTTATAAAATGTCAAAAAAGTAAAAAATGAGTCTAATTTCAAAAAATATTCTTTCCTAAATGTATATTTTGTTTTAATTTGTAATTCTTTTGTATTCACAACAAAAGATTGTTTCATAGCAACACAAAGAAAAAGTAATTTTTATATAGAAAAATAGATTTAGGCAGTAAAAACTGTAAAACAATTAAAAAACCCTCATATGTTTTGGCTATGATGGTAGCAACATTTTGATATAAAACCTAGTATGAATGGATTTTCCTCACTGATTGTATTTACAGAAGATTGGTGATATGTCAAGGGGGGTGAATTCCTTTTTTCTAAAAAAAAATTAACACCCCTCTGAAAATTCAAAATTTTTACTTTAGCCAATCTTTTTTTTTTTAGTCTCTCAATAGGATATTGCTATTTTGATAGTTCTTTTAATTTCATTCAGCACCTTCACTTTGTGGCTACGATAATTTAGTGATTAAGGATTTTCAGTGTGACCTTAATCCAGTTCTTGACTGAATTAGTCTGTCACTGGAAAACTCTGATAAATACAACACTTACTCTGTAATAGTGGCCCCTATTTACTGCATCAGTGGAAAGTATAAAGCCATTGATTAATGAGTAGAAGTTCTTCATATAGTATCAGTAGTATAAATATCTGTCCAGATGGAAATCTGAAAGTAGATGTATAAAAAACAAATATGAGGAAATATATTGTTCTTAAACTCACAATTTCATTTAGGCAATCAGGCTCTCAGCTGTCAGAGTGATCTTGTTTTTAGGAGTAGTGAGCTAGTTCAGCTCTTGCGGACATTTGAGATAGCAGTATGTACATGGAATTGTCTACCTTTTATGATAAAAATACAGAGTCTAGGAATCTTACATATGTTAAGTATAGTTTAGTAAGTCATGCTTAATCAATACTGCTGCTGGCATAACCCAGAACTTCTTCACAGATGCTGGGAAGTAGGAAGGGAAGAGGAGAACTGAATGCAGTCGCCTTTTCCCCATAGTATCTGTCTGTGTATTTTTTGTTGTCTCCTAATGGCAGGCTATTGATGCCCCAGCAAGTCACCAGTACAGCGGCTGCTTGTGCATGAGCAGAACTTGGTTTCCCTCCTGAGTACAGCAGTGGTGGTGATGCCTGGCAGTGCAGTAAGCTAATTCAGGGCTCACTGGGAATCTATTTGCTGCCTGTCCCGCAAATCAGCTTTTGTATGTTGTGTTGTAGGTTCCAGAAGAAGAAGCTGATCTGCATAAAAGGAAGCCCTCATTAAAATAGAAAAAAAAGGGGGGAGGGGGGTGGAATCTTGAACATGTGTGCATGCATATTTGTTGAAATAGCTTTCTTTTGAGCTCATTACAGAAGTAATGTTGTACAAATTTTTTGAACAACATATCACTTGTGAAAAAAAAAGTCCTCAATTAGGTGCATTCTGTGAAGATGGTACAGAGTCTGCTTCATTTTGGAACAAAAGTATCCTCTCTGTTTATAGCACAGTTCCCTCGGTGCTTCAGCCCAGTAACACTTATGGGCCTTAACTAAGATCATGGGCTCTCTGTGCTAAACAATGTACAAACTCTGAGTGAAAATAAAAAAGCATACAATGGAGGTCCCTGAAGATTTACAGAAAAGATCCTCAAGACAGGCACGCTAAGTCAGAAGGGTAAAAGATCATTTCCTAAAGGTTGCTTGCAGGGTAGGTCAGCTGGAACGGAGCTCCAGCCTCCTCCTCCCTGTGCTGCCTGGATGGCCTCTGGACCGCACTGCCTCATGAAGAGTTCCCCTTTGAACAGCTTTGGAAGGGAGAGATCTGTACACATATATTAAAAGTCAGACTGTACAAGGGGGCATGAGACAGGTTTGACTGTGTTTTTTAATATCAGATTGCAGAAACTAAAAATGTCAGGGAAAAGAATTTCAGGGGAAGTGAATGAAAATAGCAAGAGATCAAAAAGAGCAGCAGTTGGACAAGCAAGATACAGTGGAAGGAAATGAACACAGGCCTGGAAAATATCTGTACAGTCAGCCCAGTTTCCAGTGCTCATGTGGGAGTTGAGATTAAAATGTCTAAAACAGAAAAAGAATATTCAGTTTATAATACAGAAAACCACAGGCTGGAGCCATCAGACCGGAACGCATCTTTTGTAAGTTAAATTCAAGGCATAGCTCCAGAGCATTCCAGAATAGACTGTAGATTTCTGTAACAGTAACAGGTTTTTAATAGCTCTTTTGACAATGCATGAGGGATTGCAGGAATAGGGTTGCAACCAAACCCTTTTTTTAAAAGATTCTTAGCCAGCCAGGAAAAGAGTATTAGAAGGTTTAACTCTTTGGTAGTTCAGATGCTAGGGATGATAAATAAAGAACGGTATCACCAACAATCTGGACATACAAACTATATGCTAGTAAAACTTACCATGATTTTCAATCAAATGTAGTTTGGGTGTGTTAGAAGGACTACAGAAATTACAAGACGATGCCAAACCTAAGGATTCATACCTGTTGAAGACTGCATGGAGTAGGAGGCGTTCATTTTTTGTGTTCGACTGACCAATGAGAAGGTTGAAAACTGCAGTCAAAAGCTGACTAAAAGTGTTTAGATATATAATATTACACACAATTCTGTGTCTGAAACACATGCAAAAATTTTAAAAGAAATGAAGCAGCCTATAAAACTGTATATCATAATGTAAACAGAAGGTGAAGATCTTCCTGAGACAGAAAGGATTTTGAACATCTTTGTGTTTGTACTTGAGACTATCTCTGAAAAAAATCTGAATTTCTAAGAGCTATAAAGTTCACCTGATGAGGTCTTTTGAGATGTCTCAAAATAAAGCGCACAGAAATTATACTGCCATTAAAGCAGTCATGAATTAAATGCATCCCTAAAACCCATCTTGGGCAAACTGATGATTTCTTTTTAATGATTCTTATGTGAAGTGATGCAGCCACTACTTGCCAGGTATCGGCATGAGGCTATGATGTTTGTTTTTCTGTGGACGTAATCAGGATTTATTTGAACTGCTGTCTCCAAAGATATGACTAATAGATGTATGCATGGAGTCCTCAAAGACATTGTTCTTAAAAATAAAGGCAGGTGATGATAGGCCAAGTATTTCTAAAATCCAGATGAGTAATTGTAGGTAACTGGAGGCAAAGGTGAGTAGGGCAAAGGCTTGGGCTTATATTTTTACATCTACTATGCTCTGCACTAAGAGGTTTTCTTCTTTTTCCTTAAACATCTGTGTTTTCTAATGTTAAACAACAAAAGAGTTCCTTTTTTTTCCTGTGTTTGAATTCAGTAGGGTCATATGTAGGATAAAAGGTCATATGTAGGATAAAATTAAGGTGCTGATACCTGTTTATCCTCATAATGCATTTAAGGTATGCGTAAAAGGTAAAACTCCTCTTGACAGCACATTTGGCTTAATATATTCACATCTGAACTTGTAGCCATATCTGCTGTTTTAAATGATTAAATGTTAAATCTAGTATTTACTCTTGGACTGTGCGAAAGTCGAAGGGAACAATTTGTCAGCTCATTCATATTTTGCTTCTGAAGCCAGTTAAGCTAATCAGTCTAACAGAAAAAGAAGTAAGATAAATGGAGGCCATTCTGTTATGTAGAAAAGTGTACATGAAGATAAATTTTTCACATTTTGCTTCATTTCATCTGCAGTTATCACTGTTGTAATTGCTTCTGAACACTCAAGGTGCTCTTCATATTGCTGCTGTGATATGAATGGTTTAAGCTATTTTGGTAGACTACTAGCTTGCAGCACTGAAATTTTCTGTCTTCTTTTTTCTATATTCTAGTTCAGAAAAAATCATCTAGCTTTTTACATGAAAATGAATTTGCCAAATAAACAATAAAGAGTCAAGAGCTGTGTAAGCTACCAGTTTCGTCTAGAAACATCTTGCATGTAGGAAATCCTGAGCAAATAAAATCTTGTTACCATTGCTAATATAGTTCACATTAGTTTATATTAAAAATATGTGATAATCTAGGCTCAAATAGCTTGAAGTAATTTCTTTTCCTGCTGTGGCTTCTATTGATTTAAGGAGTCATGGGGTCATCCCCTTTGCCTCATCTAAAATCTGCAAGAGGGCTATCACCATTTTCAGTTCGCGATAGTCATCAGGTGTTTCTCATTACAACTTCACGAACTAAATTATGGTATGAAAAACCCTAAAAACTCTAGACTACTGTGTTAAATATCTAATTAATTTTAAAAGGGAATAAAGAAAAGTCTGTGCAAAATGTGATCTTGACCATCTTTATATTGCTGCATCATACTATGTTTCTTTATTAAGAACTCTTTAAAACCTAAGGAAAATGTCAGAATTTATAAAAGAGTCTTATCCTCTGTTAACACATAATGGTTTTCTGACTAAATTAATTATAATGGCATAGTTAGCCACGTATGTAGAACTCTCATCAGGGTTTGTAATTAGATTCTGTGCAGTGTGATTTTATGATGGATAAGCATCTGAACAAACAAGTAGACCCAAGATAGCTGTATTAAAATTGCTGTAAAAGGTATACTGGTTTTCTCAGTTAGCTATATTTCTGTGGTGGTAGACAGAGATTCTTAAATAGGCGCACTCATTTTTGCACCCTGTGCACTTTAAAAAGAATCTCATTATAAAAAACCCTCAGCTTTGTGCCAAAGAAATACAGGAGTGGGACTGGATTTCTTTCTTTTACGGTTTGTCAAAAATTTAGTGTAGTTTTATTGCATTAAATTTTCAACTACTCCAGCTGCTGTAGGAAATATATAGTTAAACAATGAGCTCAGAAAGGTAAATGCATGCATGATGTTCTTAAAATACTAGTGCAAACTTGGCTTAGTTCACAATTTCCAAACCCACATAATTTTCATTTTCTTAAGGCTCTGCAGGCCTTTTAAAAAACCTCTATGAGTTTAAATCCATATATTCCACTGGCAGTAGAGTTCATGTTATTAGCCAAGAATGTGTGGGTCATCAAATACTTTTATAGCCACATAGTGAATTTAATTAATCATTTATTATAAATGGAAGATTTTTTTTCTTAACTAAAAAAATTTAATTAAATTACTAGGGGTTTCATTCCTCCTCTCATACAGAAACTTTCAGCTTTCTCTCAAGTGGTTGTTTTTTTGGTTTTCTTTTTAAGAAATCCAAATTAGGTTCTGCTGTCTTCTCATTTCTACTAATCTAATTACAATATTCAGTCAAGTTATAAAGCTATCCTTCTGGAAAATTTGACAAGACAAGGAGACCAGTTTTCATGGAGAATTTTTTGTGATTTAAAGTTCTTGCTCCTGGACATTCACATGCTCCGCTACATTGGTGTAAGTATCTCCACAGATGTTTAATGGAAGCTCATAATTGACAAAGTATTCCTGGATTCAGGCTTTACTTTTCTTCCAGATTTTTTCACTATTTTACCACAACATTTTTTTGCTTCTTTGTAATTAAAAAAAAGAAAAAAAGTTAGCTTTTTCTATCCGTAGTTCATTTTGTGAGAGCGTTGCTCCTTTTCCTTGCCTTGATAATAAACAGAAATCAATGATTTTCTAATATTAATTCTGAAATTAATAGCTACTTCTGCTGAAGACTTTTAGAAGATTAAAAATAATGCATATGCAACAGCAATAGCAATCAGAAGAATCTTTAGAACTGATTTGACCCTAGGAGTTATATCAAACTGATCTCTGTCTTTTGCATATTAAACATCTATAGAGAATATATGGCATGCTTTCAAGAGCTGTTTGCTTTCTGAACTGACACCTTAGTCTTGGAAAACACATCCCAGTGTTCCTGATGCACTTGGACTCATGTTCCCGTAGGATGTAACTATTACTGGACCCCAAATTTCAACAGCTGGTCTAGTAAATTTTCATTTATTGCCCAAGTTCGATAAACATAATAGCGTGTGACTACAGATAAACTGTGCTAACTTTTCAATATCACACTGCTTTGTCCATGCATGTATATAAGTATGTACTACATCTAGGAAAATTAATTTTTTCTTTATAATAATAGAACTAGGTTTTATTGAACTTGAGAAATGCTGGCAAATATGGTCTGCTTTTTGTTTTCCAAGAAATGTGGTCCTTTTCAAATAAGTTACATTTTTCTTTTGTGTCCTTTAGCCTACCCCAAGTGGCTTGCAGTATTTATCAACTTTAATCAACATGACTGACAGGAAACCTGATAATAGAGAATAGCTGTCTCCACTGGTGGGGCAAAATCTTTTGAAATGTCAGTAGTGAATACACTGTATTTACATTTCTTTGGGACTCTCGCTTTTAAAAGATTTTCATCTTTTACACTGGAGGGATGAAAGTAAAGGTTATTTAACTATACATCAGAAATTGTATCTGATGACAGTGTGACAAAATATTCCTGCTTTCAGAAGTGCAGAATGCCTGCCTCTCATCGCTCCTGCTGTTTCAGTGATGTAGCAAGTTCATAGCTACTATTTGTCCTCTAATATTGCAAGCTGTTTGTCATTCAGTTAATGACAGTCCCGAAGCTTTCTTTTTTAAATCCATTTTGGGTTTGGCCATCATGTTAGTTCTTTACAGAGATTTGTAGTATATTAAATATAAACCATTAAAATTAATAATAAATTACTTCTGAACTGCCACGAGACACGTTGCTTTGGCCATAGGCCGGGCTGTCTGTGAAAAAGGGTGAGTTGCCTGGTTGTGCTCGATCCCACAGAGGCTTGGCCAGACACGTGCTCAAGAGCAAAAACACGTTACAGCCGTGCTGATCCCCTTTGGTTTCAGTCAGTGAAATTTGAAAGTCTGGAGAACTTTGGCTTAGTATTGTCTATAGTGATCAGTGAATTCATTTGGGTTGTAGCCCGCCTTACCTCTCCCTCATGTCCTCTGTTCTGAGGGTGGGGATGCTAAACTTGTGGCTTGTGGTTCAGCTAATTGCTGCTGTTGCTGTCTCTTCTGGACATCCCCCTTTCCTGAGCACGGCCCTGGGGCAGAGCTCCTCGTGCTCTGCCTCTGGATGCACCTGATTTTATGTTGGACATCATATGGTGCAACTGCTCAGATTTGGAAAGCTGAATTCACAAATGCAAGAACTTCTGTTTTCATCATATTAAAGAATTTGGGAGAGTACCTAGTAAGCTTTCGAAAAATCAGGCTCTGTTTCCCAGTATTTTCTACCTCTGCGCTTCTTTTCATTCTGCTTTGTGTTTCCATTGCATTAAACCTCATTTTAGATATTAAGAAATCTCAGATTCTCAGCTGTAATTGTGCTAGCCCCAGAAGGTTTTGGAAAAAGTCTGCATAAAGAGAAACCAGAACCCAGAGGAATAGCTGGAAGTAGCTTGTTTCTCAGTGACATGAGGTTTCCTGATCCCTCTAGGTCCCTTTTGACGACTCCATTATTGTATAGAGCTCCTGACTTCCTTGTGGAAACATTTCTGCTAGCATTTCACAATTCAGAAACTGTTTTCATTTTAAACTCAAAATATAGTTAGTTTTCCTTTTGACTACAGTTGTTAAGGGTATTGGTAAAGGAAGGATTTAAAAATCATTTTTGAAAAAATCTGTAAAAATATTTCAGAAAAATTTTAGCAAATATGTATTTTAATGTTAAACATGCCTTAAAAAAAAAAAAAGATAAATTGCCACAATAATTCTCAAGGAGAAAGTTCATTTTCTCTGGCTTTCTTTGAGTTTCAAACATAGTAATGTTTTTTAATGAAGAAAAACCACAATAACTTTAGCAGGAGAGTAATTAAGCTGTAGAGTTCCCATCAAAGCAAATCCACCTACAAACATGGAACAGCTAGAAACACCACACTGTACCTACAACTTACCAGTAATGGTACTTTTTGTCCCCTTTTCCTGTCTCCAGTATATTTGTGTCAAATGGATGTCCTGTGCCCAGCAGCGAAGTTGCCAAGGCTGACACATTCATCTGCTGCCAATCTGATCAGTGCCTGAAGAGAGCAGGCGCAGGCAATGTGAAGCATCTTTCCATTGCTGCTTGGAACGTCCCACCGGCAGTGTGGGGCCGCTGAGAAGTAGCTGCGGGGCTCCCAGGGTCTGTAGGGATGAGCCCTGTGCTTACCCAGTAAATGACAGCTACTGCAATGGCTCAGGCTGACAGGGGAACCAAGGCAGGGAGTACACTTTCACCAGCAGCATTTCTCTGGGTTTATTGTGACAAATGTCTTTGTGACTTTTAAGTATCTTACTTCCTTATGTACCATAATACCTTCACTTTCTTTAAGATAAACTGTATCTGACCAAACCCCTGGCATTCGTGTGGGAAGCTTCCCGTGTCCTATATCTGCTCTGCCTCTTAAAGTGTACATAGCTGCTTCAGGAGGGAAACCAGGCCCTTGAACAAAAAGTAATGAGAGGTGATTCATTAGGGAAAGGAAAGGAATGTGGGCTTGCAGCGTGGCCAGAAAAGACTGTGACCCCCTCAGCTGCTCTGCATGAAGCAATTTGGAGTCTTGCAATGCAGGGGAACTGCTGCCCTGGTTGTGTAAACCAGCAACAAGAAGATTTAGCATCTCCAGAGTTGCTGCACAAAGTCAGCTCTATCCCATTTAATCTTCATCAGTGCTTCTGTTTTCCACCGTATCTTCACATACAACAAATCCCCCCCAGCTGCACATAGGCAAGTAATCCTCAAGATTGTTTTTATTATTAAGCAGGCTCTCTACTGAGAGCATCTTAAACTAGAGCATTCAGGTATGCTGGGGTTATTGTATTATCACATGTGCCACTCACACCTCTGAAAGCTCTCACCATCTAAAAGTACCAGTAAGTACCTAGACAACCTCCACACAATAAAAGGCAAAAAAGAGATATTTCTATAATTAAAAGAAGTTGGAACGAGGAGGCAGGGTCTTGTTAATACCTACGTGGATATGTAGCCCGTGCTGCTGCTGAATTGCCTTTTACTAATAGCCTAAGGATTAGACACATGTAAATACAGTAAATGGAGAGCGCTGCCAAGTTGCTACAGTGAATTATCTGACTAATTGCATAGAATTTAGCACTGAACAGTCAGAACTGCTTGTGTCTGCAGCCCCAAATATTTTTGTTTTAATCCTGCACCCTGTATAAAGGCACACAACACGGGTTTCTTTTTAATGGCTTTTAAGATATCCTTCATTTAATTGTAATAGAGAAAGTTGGATAGCTGAAGTTGAAAGTTATGGACCTACTGAGGACCCACGTGGTAGGATTCAAATGGATCAACTGCTCCCTTAGTCCTGCACAGAAATTTGGGGTCATTGTAGCTGTCATTCTGTGCAGCAGAGTGATGTCTTGCCATGCACTGAGCACGCCAGCAACCAGCCATTTCATGCTTCCTCGTTGTGCTGGAAAGAAAGAAAGTGCCGGCCACGTTTTCTGGTGTGGACAGCATCCTTCTGCAGCCCTGCCAGTGCATAGCAGGGTGACAGCGGATCTGTCTGTCAACCAGGTGTCACACTCTTACTCTCCAGGAATAATAAATTAGGGACAACTAGTCTCCCCATACGAACAAACTTTGGTAGCAAGGATAATCCTCATTAGAGCACTCCTTCTGTCTTGCTTATCTGACATGCAGGTGTGCAGGAAAGCTCATAAATAAGCCAGTAAGTATTGACTAACTAGAAGTTTCTGTGCCAAAGAGCTGTGTGGCCTGATACATGATTCATTCTTAACAGCAGTCTGTACAGTCTGGATGTTTCAGATTATGAGTAGTACAAGGATCTCTTACAAGGAATCTGACCAAAAAAACAAACTGACCAAAAAAAAAAGGAAACAACAAAAAAAAAAACCCAGAAGAAAGTTTGTCTGTGAGGTATTTGAGCACATAGGAAGACATCACATGGCATCAGAGTGATGTTAATTGGTGACTCCAGCTATCCATGTACTCAGCAGAGCACACTGAATGGAAGAAGTAAGGCTTAAAAATTCTTTTTGGAAACTGCACGCATAATCCTTTTATGGGTATTTGCTCACAGAGAAAAACTTGCATTCAGTGCTAACTCCCATAGTAGGAGGCAGAATTAACAACACTAGTATAGATAGGAAACCACTCTGAGCTGAAAAAGAATTGTTAGTTTAGAACAAGTATTTTGATGTATTTTGAGAGCTGCACTGGAAATGTATTTACATAACATAGTCTGGATATTTGAAAATACCAGAGAGTTTCACAGTGTTCTGAAACATCTCACAGCAAGTCATAGGAGAGCACCTTTCTACTGTCTCACTGTGTATCACCTATGGGAGAATGTTTTATTTAAGAATTAGCAAGTCAGGGGATGGTGATGACCAAAAAAATGAAAAAGAGAAAGTAATGAGCAATCAGGAGCCAAAAAAATGTTAACAAATGCATTTGAAGGTTGAAGACTACAGAGACTGTGTTCCTGCATGATGTTAACCTTGTCTGCAGAACCATGCAGGTGCTTAGTGAAAAATAATCCTCAAAATGGTGAATTCCTCTCGCAGGAGAGTGCCAAGGGAGTGTAAGTGATTTGCCCAGACCAAAAAGAGACCCATGTCAGAGTTTGGCTTAGGATGTTGCTCTCTGTGGCTGCTGGCTTTTGTCTCTCTGCTGGAGAACAGGACAATACATGTTCAGGTGATAAAAATGAGAGAAATGTGGTGCTTATTCTAAAGTAGATTTTTCGAGAAGTGTTTGATCGACAAATAAGGCAAGCGTTCTCTTACAGAAAGGCATGTGAATCCCCAAGGAATTACCTTTGGTTAAAGGAGCAAATATTATAAATAAAAAAGTAGTTCAGGAAGGAGTTAAAAGGAATGCCGGAAAGCATAGTATTAGGGCCTTTTTTGTTTACTTCATAATTTACTGACCTAAATTTGCCAATGGCATCGACTTCAGAAAGGAGGATAAAGTAAATACAGAGGAACAGAACAAATAAATTCAAAATAATCTGGATAGATTCAGCTTAGAGGCTGGATAAGTAGCTTATTCAGCTCAGTTGTACAGAAGTGTGAAGTAGTAAGATTAAGAACTAAAAATAATCACGGAGGACCGAGCCAAAAAGAAAATACAACAAATAACCCCAGAAGAAGACTAGACTAAGTACTTTTCCCTGTTTATGGGGAAGAAGGTACAACCCGCTGTCGGGCAGAGCGCAGGGGACTGTGCCAGCCCGGCGTGGGCATGGGGAGCTGGGGGCTTGGATGGGCGGACCCCAGGACTGCAGCTCTCCACAGGGATGCATGCTCCTGCGGGAAAAAGACTCACACCCGGGGAGCAGCGCCGTGGCCCTGGGGCTCTACTTGGAGGGCAAGGACATAGGCAGGTCGCAGCTATACTGCGTTTAATTATTTAAGGTATATCTGGCACCAATAGCAGTTGGTAAACTGGGGCTTGCCATGTGGGGCACATGCAACAACTCTAGCAGTCCCTGCTCCAAATTGTTTTCAATTGACATAGTGGTTTTATTCTCATTTCACTTCAACTGTGTGGTGCAGTTGTAATTGTCCATTTTTCCTTAGCGAATTAAAAAAGTGTGTTATTATTAAAACTGAGACTTGAGGAAGACTTTTTTTTTGTTAAATACAGACTTCATTTTACCCTCACATAGTTAGAAAACTGAACCAATAAAACTGTAAGTAGATTCTATTGAAGAATAACACAAAGTCTTAGAGATCTTTTCTTTAAATCACAAATGATCCTCCCCGAATAAATAAAGTCCCATTAGCAGCCACCTTTGTACAAAATCAGGTTACCGTTTTTTCTTTAAGAGGTACTTCTCTTGTGTTGGAGAAATTATACTGAGTATTCTCTGTCTAAAGTAGCAAAATAACTCCATAATTGGATTTGTTCAGAGTAGTGATAACAAGATTTAAAACACAGTTGCAACACAGGAAAACTTAGTGTAAAACGGCTATTCTATGTCTTCAGCTGTCAACTAGAAGTATATTGAATTTTGCAGAGTAAATTCAAATAAAAGTGTTGAGATTAAAAGTGATAAAGCAGCAACAGTGAGATCAGAATCCCTCCAAAAATTAGATTAAATCCTCCTCAGGACAGTAAAAACCTTATTATCTTGACATGACTAGATCAATCATTACAAGACAATTATCTTAACAAGTTAAATTTGCTTTGATGCAGGAATTTTAGATTGTATTTTTTTTTCTTCTCCTTGGCATGAAAATAGACTGAATATGGTCCAGGCATTCATGAGCGGAGACTGACAGACACATCTAGGCTCTCATGGTGACAAAGAAACCATAAAGTCTATCTGTAAACATCAATAAAGTCCTTCTTTAAGCAACAAAAGCTTATATTAATATATTGAACTGCGAAGTAGAACGTCACTAACTCTTGTCATTATATAGTTTATTGGCTTTAGTATGAACTTACTTAACACTGGTTTTGTCTCTTCACTTCTTCATCTCCAAAGTCGTTCCTGTAGCAGGAATACTGTGTTGCTTTTCCACTGTGCCTGTCATCAGAAAGCTCATGTGTCTTACCCTGGAAATTAATGCTCACACCGTATCTCTGAAGATGGCCGGTGCTATTATTGATGAATGTAGAACCAAAGAATGGTGTGAGAAGGGTCACAAAATAATCAGAGCCAGAGACAAAAAGACGGGATCCTAAACATTTTAGCCTCACTAATGATAGAAGCAGGACTTTGGCCTGGTCAGGAGTACTATTGGTATTCCAAAAGAAAACATACATTGCTGATTGAATAGGTTTTTTCAGCCACCTTTGAACCTTTTTGTTCCCATTTCAGTTGGGAATCTCATGTGCCTTTATTGTTTCTGGTGGAAAATGTGTAGCGTATTTTGTCCACATTTCATTACTGTGCAATAGTTTCGTGGGCATTCTTTTTACTTTGGAGTGTCATTGACTTGGCTTTGGATTGAAAACTTGCTTACTGCCTACAGATTTAATTCCAAGGCAAATCAATATGGTTCTATGTCAAAGAATGTGGCAAACACTGGCTTTTCTTTCAGATCGCAAAAGAGCCTAGGTATAATTTTAAAAAGTGAGTGCTTTAAATTCTTTCTGAAGAAAAAGCCATTTGTATTTTGCATCTTCTGAAAGGTATATTAAATCAAGATTTACTTTTTAAAGGGTTTTTTGCTTGTTTTAGAAATAATTTCCTACTGACTGCACTTTCTGTAAGAAGCGCCTTTTGAAAATGATGCTATAGCATGGAACCAGTACAGAAAATGGTTGTAAATAATTCTTACAATGTAGAAACTAATTATGACTCTAAATGAACAAAGCAATTCCTTTGTACTATAAATGAGTTATCTCCAGGTAAGCACTAAGACAAAGAAGATGTTTTATTAAAGTTATAGCATAGTGCAAATGAAGACCAGGTCATTTTTGATGAACACAAAATATGATAGAAAAATTATACCTAATTTGCAGTACTACAATATATTTTAAAATATTTTGATCTGCAAGATTCATAATACAAACGATACATTCCTAAAAACTGGAGTTTTATACATTTGAACTACTTAACTATGGTGGTACAAGAGACAATACTGAAATAAACAGCTTTGTCGCCCCATGAAGGACAGCTGGTACCAGATAGCCTTACATAAATAGTAAGTTTAACCTACCATACTGGTTTAATTCCCACATAGTTTTTCAAGTTTTATTAACCCAGACAACTCATAATAATTATGATAAACAGACATTGTCATCAAAGATCAGCAGAAATTTGGGAAGATTAAGTACAATGTAGTACATCTTCCTTGCTCACAGAGTCTGTATAATAAATTACTCCTAGGTTTCAGAATGAGGCATTGTATAATTGAGCAAAACAGATCAATTTTTAAGGATGCTTATTTAAATGCAAAACAGACTTTTTGAGAATGGTAAACTTGATTAAAATCCCTCTTTAAGTGCAAATCACAAACAGCAATATCTAATACTCACAGGCCATAACCATCCTATTAATAATACAATTTATTGTTCAGATATAATTGTAAGGTCTTAACGATGTGGCAGCTGTAATCTACTTTAAAAATTAGAAACCATGAACTCCACAGTCTTCTAATCTGTGTGAAATACACACTGAGCGACTTGCATTTGGTTGCTGAAATGCATTGCATCAGATTAAATGATCAGGCTTTGGGTGTTTGTCACACATCATTTTCCCCATCTTTAATGGTGTGTTCCATAAATTCTACAATTGTGTAGATATTAAAATCAGATCCAGAAATGACTGAATAGAAATTTAGCCATCTCGGTCCTGAATACTTTTAAAATCAGTTTAAACTTCACATGCTGGCAATACTAGATTTTTTTGGTTTTTGTAAAATTACCTGGGTAGGTGCAGTTGTGCTTTTGCATAGCAAGAGCATTACAAACTTGAGATGTCTGGACAGGCTGTGGCTACCTAATACTATAAGCGAAATCAAATTTAAAAAACCTAGTCATTCCATTCATTAACCTTCAGTAAGGGACTTATTCAGATAGGAATTTTTGGCAATCACATGCCATAGTCCTGTAACCCAGAGCTCTTCTCTGAAAGCAGCAACAACTGTCACTTTCTTTAAGGGCATGGGAGGGGCTATGGCTCCTCCTCTCGCACCTTTACACTGTCATCCCTTTCGCACCACTGGCAGGGGATTAGAACTCACTTTCTGATTATGCATGTTGGTTCCTTTTCAATGAGTTTTTTTTGTATGTGTTTATCTGGGTGTGTTGCAACACACAAGTTTCAGTCACCTTCAGAAGGAGCTGAATCCAAGTCTCACACATCCTGAGTGCTCTAATGCTCCATTACTGTATACATATACATGCATGGGTAGGGATAACAGTGGCTAGTGTTCGTAGCTGGAAAAATATTGTGATGCTCATGGTTGCCCTGTGTTTCTAAAGTCTATGATGGATTTGGGCAGGCAAAATTTCCCTCAATGAAACTTGTATGCGCTTCTTTTTTAATTTTACTTACAGAGGGTCCCAGAATTGGACAACAGAAGAACAACTTCCTAGAGAGAAAGAAGTAAAAACTCTTCACTTTCAGTTACAGTTTTGCAGTCAGCATCCGTGATCTGTTTTCCTTCATCACTGTACCAAACTACAATAACGTTTCTGCTCAGAGAAGGAACAGAACTTTCCACCAAAATCCTTTCACACTGTTAACAGCGGACTGAAGAATGAGACATCTGATCTTTGAAACACTCTTAAACTTTGGTGAGACATAAGCATTGTAAGTGCAATATTTATTACTTTAATAACATCTATTACTGCAATGTTGATAGCCATTTTTTTATGACCAATACGCTACTTATTAGCAGCTCTATGACTATGCAGTTGAATTATGAAAGAATGAGCTTTGAGTTAGGCATTTTAATGTACTTCATGTTCCTGCAGATGTAAACCAGGTTTGGGAATGGAGCTGTTTTCACTCTTAAGTTCACTCAGTCTCCTCTGAAAGTCTTGAAAATACTCAGTCTACCATGTATTACAGTCTTTGAGGCACAAAATGACTCCCTGTGTGTTTTAAATGCTTCCATGGTATTGGAGTCTGCTTTGCTGAAGGTGAATGAACTTCAGAAATAGGACCAAGTCTAACCCGCTTTGCTAGTTGACAGACACGGAGCAGCAGTGTCTTCCAGGTCCCTGCTTGGCTGCTCCAGTGCTCATCCCACACTGCTCTGGGGCTGGCTGCAGGCTGCCTCACACGGCTCTGCTCCTTCGCGGCCAGGAAGGCTGAACCGAACTTTAGCAAAAATAGAAATTCAGCTGCTGGCTATTGCAGGGAAAGTGGAGTAACAAATTCAGCATGCTAAGTGGTCTGACAAATTCTGTTTTGCGGCTCTGTTATGGGATTGGTAACCTCATCTAGGGGATGGGACACTGCCTAAGAAAAGGTTAATAGTTCAGCAAATATTAGTAACGATTTAGCCTTATGGCTAAATGATTGTACATCATTGCACTAGAGCACACAAAAGCTTTTCCTGTCTTCTGGAAGTATGGCCTTTCACTTGGATCCCCGTCTTTCTCACTGTCTCTGCCATCTCCCATTCCCATGTGTCCTGTTTCACTCGGCATAGCATTGGATGGCGAGGGCAATAATGAAAGTCATTTCTTAGCTAACCTAAGTGAAGTTAACATGAACACACACTGCTGAAGGAACAAGAGGCTAGATCTTAAAACACAAGTCATTAAGCTCTCTGTTCTGTATTTTGCTTCCACAGTCCATGTATTTTCATACACTAAGGCTGATCACTACAAAGAAATGTCAGCGAGCTCAGTTATTGATAGGTAAATCAATTCTATCTACATCATGATATTGCTTAGTTGCCAGTAGTCCTGTTGAGCTATAGAAATGCATCTCCCTGAAAATGCTCTAAATGGCCTGCTGGTCCCTGTCTCAGAGTGCTGTGATTCAGAGACTGCTGTCCTACAGCGTCATGCAGCAGCATTCCTCAGTAGCCTGGCATATGAGGATATCCAATTGCCCATGCTTTTCTAACTATGAAATGTCTGTGTGTATGCACATGCAATACACAGGATTTTGTACAGTTTTTTTTCAACGTTTTTCCTAGTATGTGTTCACCCTGATGGAGAGACAACCATTTGAAAACACTGTGAAAAGTCATTTTGCTGCAAGTGTTTGCTGAATCAATGAATCATTTTGTTTTACAGTAGCACCTAAAATGTGTTTGGCAACATCCAATAAATCCTGATGTTTGCAGTCTAGAAATAAAAGGAGAGAAGCAGAATAAAATGTCACCTATATTTCAGTGGTTTTGTATTGGCTATACTGGAGAGAAACTTAGAGGGACAGAAATTAACCAGTTTCACGCAGCTGACTCAGTGTACCAAGAAGTTATACAAAGGAAAAATTAAATGAGAGGAGCTGAAGCTGGGAGCAAATCTGATTTTTAATTTAAAAGAGGCAGAAAACATAAGTAGCAAGGTGCAAATTTATGAAGATTGCTGAGGAAACTGTAATTTTGACTTTGATAAGGTAGAAAGGAGATATCCGACATCGTTTGACACAGTCAGATAATGCGCAATTTAGCAACCATGGGTTTACTATGAGACAAAGATAAATGCGAGTATGCTGGAAAAACTAGAGAAAAGGAAGTTAAAGCATTCAATGTATGAGATCCCTGATGAAAGATTTTGGTTAAAATTTCATTAAAAATAAACTTAATATCATGCAGATCAGAGGACTGCTTTCTAATTTAGGAAGTAACATCATTGCATACTGGAGTGTATAGTCCACTGCTCTGAGCCTATAAGCTGCTATTAACAGAGCAAGTAATTAAAATATTTAGATTAGTGTCAGACAGGGATTACAATAGGAGATTTTAAACGAGGAATAACTTTGACAGAGAAGTGAAGGTTTATTAATTTTTTTGTGAACTTGAGGCTGACTTCAGCTTCCAGTATGGTTTGTCTCCTAGAAGGTTCAAGGTGGAAATCGAAATAAGTAATGTTAGCACTCAATCTATTAATATACAATGAAAGTTTGCACACAGACATGAAACCACAAATAACAGCAAACCAGAAAACACTTAATTATATTTCTGCAGTTAATTTCTAGTGTATATGTGTTTTATGTAGTACTTTATGCTGAATATGGCTAACCTGACTGTCTGTCATAACTTGCACTAATCAATACCCTTGCCAAGACAGTTTTGGCCTTGGCTGTCTAGCATGTTACATTTGTGATTTTAACCCATTTTCTCTAAAATGTCCTTTATGCCACTCACCATATGAAAAACACCAATATTAAAACATAATCTAGGCAATAATTTTCTTTCTATTTTATTTCTAAAATAAATAATAGTTCTATTCTATTCTCACTATTTTAGTGAGAAATACTCAGTTCAAGAGCTTGTTCTTAGAAAACTGTAGGAAAAATAAATACATTTGTGCACTCTGATAAATCACATTTTGAAGGAAATGTGACATCAAAAACTACATTTAGGTAATATGCCCCATTAAGCTTCTTCTAAAAACAGAGACATGAAAATTCAACATTAATGCAGAAAATCCTTATAAGGAAAAAATGACTTGTCAGATTTAATTTAGATTTTTTTTAGGTCATTCTTTGAATTATAACTTTAATGTAATATCTTGCATATGAATATATGACTTGTATTTCATTCCAATGGTAACTGCCATTTAAGTGTATAATTAATTCAGTTTAAAAAAATCTCTGTGGATAGTGTATAAACATACTTGGGATTGGTGAAATGTATACTGAATTTTCCTAGGTTTACAAATTACAGGTTTAGATACACTGGTAGGATGTGAATAATATGTATTAGCTACTCCTACCAATGACACATGAGCAGAACTCTAAACAGAATATTTTCCTTGTGCAGAGTATATTAAATAACAAAGTAGTAAACATTTGGGTTTACTAATTAGAAGCAGTGTAGTTTTGCTATGTATTTTTTATTATGAGATTACTGTTAAGATTAGAAGGATTATGTACTCTGTTCTCACTGTTTAATAGTTCATGAGTAGTAGATCAAATATAAACCTACATGAGAGATAGCAGGTCTATTTTTTGTTGATCTAGCCTCAAAACAGATGTTGGATGAGTGTGAAATAATGAGACATAACAGTTCTTGTCCAGTGTTAGCCAGGGACATGTCTTTATGAGACCCTTTCCTGGCTAGCCAGCAAATGGGATGGAGATACCTCTAGAAATAAACCTGCTTTAAGATGCAATTCTAAATTTTGCTTACAAGGACAGCTACGATCAGGGCTATGATTTCTGATCAGAAATATTGGCCATTTGCAATGAATGTGACATATAAGCTGTGTGGACATGACAGCTGTTCTTCAGCTCCAGCCAGCGACCATCCCTGCAGACAAACACACCTTTACAGCCATGCACCTATACCCTGACTCTCCTGCATTGCAGGTAAAGATGGAGGAGTTCCTAGGAAAGTCCCTATTTCTGACTTGCACTATTCACTTTTTGTTGGGGTTTGTGTTTCCTGGGTTGGTGGCCACAGGCATCATAGCCAGTGTGCTGTGGACCCTCCCTGCCTTGCTGGGCGCCGGCAGCTATCCAGGCACCCAGGGTGCCGGTGCTCCTGGGCTCTCCCACTTGCTGGCTCCAGCTTAAGCACTCCTGCAGGGTTCCCACCTCAGGGGGTCACCAGAGAGTGTGCATGAATTTGCTCAACCACACACTCCTGCTTATTCTCCATAACTATGTCATGAGACTTCTTCAGAGGAGTACAAATTAGAAGAAAATTCAGACTAGCATATAGGAGAGAACTGCACATCCCGAAAATTCTTGCTGGATTTCATATCACTGTTCATAAGAACTGAGGGTTTCTTGTCAAAGTATTGACAACTGGGAGGCCTGCTGTGGATGATTAATTTCTAACACCTAATTTGTTTTTAAAAGAAAAAAGTGCTGTCTCATTAAATCATATGGCATATATAAAAGAAAAAACTGAAGGGACAAAAAAGGCCAGTGGCATGGAAATGTGACAGCCACAAAAAGTGCCTAATTACAAGCAGGTTAGTCAGAAAAATGGCCAAGCTAAACAACTACAAAGATTTTTGGGGTTGCCTGAGGGCTATACTGGCAGCAGCTCTGTTCGAAGTAGGGCACTATTAGGGGAGCTGTTAGCATCCTCCAGCTTTTGTTAATCAGCTGTTTTGACAGTTTTGTCCTTTTTTTTTCTTTTATGGACTGAACATTATCTATACATTTCCCTTTCCATTTTCTATAGGAAGTTAAGTGAATAAAAAGCCTTTGTGGGCTCCTGAAATTCTGAGGTTTCTAGAATATGACTGACTTTGGTATTCGGAGTGTGATATAAGAGACCAACCTTATCTTGCTGGTCACTGTTTAAACATCACTTCCTGCACGCTCAGGATCGGTGCATCCTCCTGAGCAAGAAATCTAGCAAAGGAGGCAGGAGACCCGCATGGATGAGCAAGGAGCTTCTAGCGGAACTTAGACGGAAGAGAAAGGTCTATGGAGGTTGGAAAGAGGGACAGGCCACTTGGGAGGAGTACAGGAATGTTGTCAGAGCATGCAGGGCTGCAACGAGGAAGGCTAAGGTCCACCTGGAATTAAATGTAGCAAGAGATGTCAAGGACAACAGGAAGGGCTTCTTCAACTACATTATCAGCAAACAGAAGACTAGGGAAAATGTGGGGCCACTGCTGAGCAAGGTGGGTGTCCTGGTGATGAAGGATGCAGAGAAGGCAGAGTTACTGAATGCCTTCTTTTCTGCCGTCTTTAGTGCTAAGGCTGGCCCTCAGGAATCCCAGGCCCTCGAGGTAAGAGAGAAAGCCTGCAGAAAGGATGACCTTCCTTTGGTCGAGGAGTATTTTAAGCAATCTGGATTCCCACAGACCCATGGGCCCCAATGGAATGCACCCATAGCTGGCTTTGGGTCAGACCTCAAGCAGGGAATGATTATTACAATTTTAGGTTAGACACTGATTTCATACCTGTCACCTCCTTAGAAACAGATATGGGGAACAAAATCCTGTGAACCAAGACTTGCAAAAATCAGGACCCCACTCCAATGAAAAACACTGCAATTATTCACTGTAGAGTTGTGACTGACTGTTATCTGCTCCATACCAATGTCAGTGGGTTTGCTTCTCATTTATCTAGCAAAATAAATTATGATTTCACCACATGTCTTTCTATAGACTCTCACAAGAAAGAAGTCAGCACCATGACCCAAGGAGAAGCAAATGCTGCATCTGCCCAGTAGCCCTCACTGGCGGGGGGCGGGGGG
>Ga0065711_1034346_pt1 | contig 23937 bp, 12 predicted proteins | sample Hoacrofraction12_FD_59098 | JGI IMG/M metagenome (GOLD analysis project Ga0065711, IMG submission 59098) | Hoatzin crop microbial communities from Cojedes, Venezuela - Epithelial fraction 12 v2 (version 2) | ecosystem: Host-associated > Birds > Digestive system > Esophagus > Crop | place... | reverse complement strand
GGGGTTGGAAGGGACCTCTGTGGGTCATCTAGTCCAACCCCCCTGCCGAAGCAGGGTCACCTACAGTAGGTTGTAGAGGACCTTGTCCAGGTGGGTCCTGAATATCTCCAGAGAAGGAGACTCTAAAAATCCCTAAAAATATCTTTAGACATTCTCTCACAATTCATTAACATCTGCTTTTGATGAAGTGATAACATCAGATGGGATGTTGACCTCTACTTGACCAAGCACCTTTTCAAACTGGGGAAGTTTACTAGTTATCTGCTAACAGAAAATGTGTGAGGTAAATAGATTTCAGATACAGAATTTAAGCTGGTACATGAGGTACCATATCTGTTTCTTGAAATTAAAGCTTACACCAACCATTTGTGGCACACTCAGCAGTGACCCTGAATAGCTGTAAGAATTTTCTTTCCCTTATGTATGTATTAAGTTAGGTACTTCTAAAATTAGATGATAAGAAGTCCTAGTATGTTTTGATTTAATAAATATTTCAGGTATCCAAGTCTCACAATATTTAAGTTCATTGCTAAACTGCAAATGTTTGGTATTTTCCCCCACCTAAGAAGAACAAAGTCTTATCCACAGTTTTACTAGCATATCAAGAACTGACTACTCTGTTATTACCAGAACTCGTGCCTCTCATGAAAGACTACAGAGCAAGCTGAAGAGATGTAACTTGGGGTATAAGTGTGAATGAAGAGCTTACAGAAATACTTTTTTAAAAAGATGCAATAGAGAGAACGCATTTCCACTCACCGCCTCATTTTCCTTTTCATAAAAATAGATATATCTATTCAGAATTTCTATGAAAAGTTGGACTTGCAAAGAAGGGTCCATGCACTGATTTGCTATCTTCAGAGCCTTCTTTAGGCATTCCATCACTCTTTTTCCTCCATGAAGCTAGAAGGAAAACAACAACTTATCAGAAATAAAAGAACCTTAAGGAGCTCCAGTATCTCTTCCCTTGACACATGTATGGCATTTCCTGGTGGTCTACCACAGAAACAAAACTACACAAACCGTGCAGAACAAGCTGTCATTGAAAGCTTATAAAATGCAGACTGTATTTTGACAGCCAGCCTTAAACTAGTTGACACTCCAAAGCTTGTGTGGTACTTCTACCCCTGAATTTGAGTTTTCTCCACTTTTGTACTTCTGCAGCTTACACTGCAGCGAGATTTAGAAGCTTCATATAATAGAATAAATTCCAACCAAATTTACATCACTAAGTGATATATCTACTTTAGAAGTAAGCACCTCCAGAAGAAAGGCCAAGCTATATTACTGAGGTAGGATGTGATACACTGCTGCTGCTTTATTCTTACCTCCTCTCCATTCTTGTCAGTATTTCGGCCAGACCAAAACAGATGGGCACAAGTGCTCACAGCCCGGCATTGGTCTGGCTTCTTAAGGAGCTTAGAGGCTGCCAGCGCACACTGAGTCCTCAAAGGCTCATGGTTCTCCTCACTGAAGCACTTCATCCTCTCAAATGTCCCAATTATCAAGGTGATTGCAGCCAGCTGTGCTTTTGAATCACTGATTTCATCTTCATAGAGAGAGAAGGCCTAGTCATGGAAGAAAGCAAGACTCTCAATCACTGCTTTAGCACACATCAGAAAAAACCCAAATCACATCCGCTAGTAACATAGCACAAAAGTGTCCAGTTTGATGTTTGTTAAAAGCTTCAGGCAGGAAAAATGATCTTTTATTGAAGAGTGTCAAAATCAAGTTAAATCCACAGACTGGAAATAAGTCTTGCAAGAAGTACTTCTTTCTTAAGTGGTCAAAGTAAATAAACGTGATCCTACATATGTTCTGAAGACTGAGTTTTTCCTCATTTCAAGCATCTGTTCAAACACGGAATTTTCGTAACAGAAATAGTCCCTGAAGAGGATTTGGTTCTTTGAAACACACAAAACAGTAAAGCAGAAGTTGAGTTGTAGATCAGTGACCAGAGTAGGTAAAAAAAGCATTTGCACTGCTACTACATGGATGAAGAGCCTTGAGAGAACACACAAGATGAAAAATCTTGAACGTTATCTCTGACAGAAGGTACATAATGGTCATGCTGCGCATCTTCAGAATTGTGCTACAATGACAACTGATACAAGACAGTGAGGAAAGGCTGAGGTTATCAGCAACTCAGTTTAAGAACATGCATTAGTAGCAGTATTACAGGAAAGATTAGGACAAAGCTTGCAACGTGGATAAAATTAAATACATTGGTTCTTTATCTCATGGCGAGGATGGGAAGGTTTTACAACAAGTAAGGGTTAAGACCAAATTACAAATTTAAGTGGATTTTAAGAGTAGTTTATAACAGGTTTCAGCACAAGGATGTTAATTCGCAAAGTCCAGCATGCCAGTTGTGAACACTGCAAGTTTTGGAGAACTTCCAAAGAGGTCAGGGCAATACCAGCTAGATAACAGGAGCCAGGAGACAATCTTGGAAGCAGTGAAGGAGCATTTTATGGTGAGAAAGCTACACTCCTCCAGAGAACCGACTATGCAAGTAGGAGGCAGCATTGCAACATACCACATGTTATCAGACTGAGTATTCAAATGATCAGCAGTGCAGCTTAATTCCCAGCAGCATGGGAAGCAAGAATGAACATAAGTTCCTACCTAGTAGAATTAGCTGTCAATCGTTTCTGACGCTTTATTCACACTGGATGGTTCAATGTTCAGGAAACCCACCGAAGCCAAATGTAAAGTAGCACAGGACAGTGCCTGTACTAGTTGGACACTAACCTGGGACATGAATTCATAGGCCACAGTCTCATGATTCTCAAAGCCAATCTCTCCTGCAGCCAGTGCTCCTTGTAAGAAGAGACGGAGAGGCAGCTCTGCCAGTTCTGCTTTGATCAGAGCACTGATGGTCTGATGACCAAACGAGAAGATCTTCTGGCACTTCTTTTCCCATTTGTCATCCTAGAGGAGTGAAACAAGTTGAAGCCTGAACAAGACTACTGCTATAAGGAAAAGAGAATCTGAACTGTAGTAAGGTCTGTTACATGCTCCAGTCCGTCCTTCTGCATGCCACTCCAGCCACTTGTTTACTGAAGTGGTAATGAGTGCCCTAGCAGTACTCTGTTGACCTCAGTGGGTCTTTATGAAGTATTTCCTCCATTTACAAAAAGTTTACACCCATTTTTCCTACCAGCTCATAGAAGTCTTCCTCAGAAGTCTACACTGAATTGCAGTGACCACAACTTAAAATATAACTGAGCAAAAGTCTAATTAGCGTAGTGGAGAAAAATTCTATTCAATCTGGAGAAATTAATCAGAAGTGGAAGAGAACATTAAATTTAAAACATTCATTTTGAGGAGTGTTTTAGCAAATAGCATTTTAGCAAACAGCATTTTAACTTATATCCCCCCTATAAGGGAAAATACATATATAAGCTATCTCAATTAGAAAATATTAAAGAGCCAAAATGGATCAGTGATTGTTTGAATATGGTTGTTGCAAAAGTGCATACAAGTTAACCTACAAAGAAGCACTATTTTAGTGTTTCTAAAAGCAAGTGTAGCTACAGATTTTAAAAGTTAGTAAATTCCAATATCCAGATTTAAATTAGTTTCATGCCATCACTTGCAGCGTTGTAGTTCTCCGGTCTCCATGTAAACACACATAATCAGTCACCTTCCTGAATAAATACAACTAGCCAATTTCTGGTCCACCATTCCTCAAGTGCTGAGGTAATTTAATATGGATTGATAAAAATCCTCCTTAAATTAGACAGCATTCACACCTCAAGTAAAAATCTGCCTTGAGCAAAAAAACACTGGCATTCTGTATCACATCTTAGCATACTGTAGCCAGACAAAATATGTTTTTAAGAAAGCCAAAAAGAAGCAAGTATAGAGTTACCTAGAGGTCAACTTACCACTTTGGAGTTCTCTTTGTAACGAAAAGCAAGCTGGTATGCAGCAAAAACCAGTGGTGGCAGTGTAAAACGAATACGTTGGTTCCCACCGGCACCAAAGTGTTTCCGGGCAGTGTTTAGGATCTAAAATAGAAGCACTGTAAGGTTAGAGAATTCCTTAAAGACGCGTGTTATTTGCATCTATAACTTAATCTGCACTCTATGGAACAAGAGCATCAGAAAGACACAGTGTTAGCATCAGATAAATTACATATTTTGGGGCGGCTACATAGAAGTTGCTTTACTTGAATTAAATTTGTGCAGTCTCTGTAGCTTTTTATGTGGTATCTGCCCAAACTTTTCCTACAGCTGCTTAATAAGTGTTAGGCAACACTTGTTGTACTATAACAACTGTAGATACATTTTAGATTGTGCAGCGAGATGGATGTTGCCTGAACTTGCATTTAATAATGACATCAGATACAATCTGTCCTCAACTCAGCGGAAGCTACAAAAAGGACTATTCTTTCTTACAGTAGCCTGTAAGAAAGTAAAAGAAAACCAAGTTTCATGAAACTAAACACCTAAGTCAACAAGGCTTCTCACACTCGGAGAAAGACTACAGTGCCACATTCTGGTAGCCACACCTGCAATTTTTGCCATTTTCCCGTTTTTAGTTTTTCATTATGCTCAGCTTGTTGTATTGCCTTTCTCGGTTATGAACACAAGCTGCACACACAACACGAATGTGATCCTTTTCAGCCTGTCGCCCTTGTTCTAAAGCTGTGGAGAGGGACTGAAGAGCCCTGCTTGTTTATACTGTCGGCTTCTCCCTTTCCCCTTATTTTGGGATTATTTCTATCTATTGATATAGTTAGTCATGTATTCTCATAACCAGAATTCTTGGGAACAGCACAAACTCCAGGTATCAGAAGAGAAAGTAACCAATCTGTTCCAAGCAAGCTAAACTTTACATTAGTTGTTTGCAATAACCTGACTCCCTTACAAAGGGACAAAAGTCAGACATGCCATATTTTACACTAAAACTTCTGAAACCAAGTTCAGAAAATTTCTACTAGAGAACAGAGTTAAAAAGTGAGATTTTTTTTTTTCTTTTTTTTTTTTTTCTTCTTCTTCTTTTCAGTGCCAGAACAAAGATGTCTAGTTTCCATAGCCACGTATTACCTTGCCTTCCGGTCACAGCATTCCCTTACCACTTTGAAACAAGCACTAGAAGAGAAGCTCAGTGTCCAATCCTGCATAAATTTTTAGATTACATCTAAAATTCATGTAGATAACGTGACTGAATAGAAGTCTCATCACCCATTATACACTGCATTAGCCACTTTGGCTTGCAATGCACTAAGGTCTTTGAGTTTGCATTTCAGATCTCTCCCATACAGAATGCGTAATTTAAAGTGAAACACTGTGAAAGACCTGAAAAATCCCATAGTATCAGATTTCCTCCTACTGTTCCTGTAATGTAGAAAAATTTGATACAAGCATTCGTGATGCTCATCAAGAAGCTATTAAGCATTTTTACCAACAGGTGTTAAGTAGCTTATAGAATTCGATCCAAAAGGTAATGTGACAAGTCCTACAATGGCATTTAAAGGTGGCCATTCTGATTAAAGCTAAGCATTGCTAGATGAGAAAGATGACAGCCTGATGTTCAGAAACTTTGGAAAAACAGCTTCAACATCTCTAGCTATGCAAAGTCTTTTAGAGTAAAAATACATCAACTCCCTTAGTGTCAGCATCCCTTTGAGGGAAGCTTTGTTCTCTCCCGGCATTTCCTATATGAATATGGTACTTCCCAGCTGTAATCAACCCATACGATTTTTGAAATGCATGAAGACCTGACTGACCTTCCTGCCTTACTCTAGCAATATTCAGAAATAATGCAGTCAATGAAGAGCAGATCCTGAAACACAACTGTCTCCAATCCTTGTACAGGCCTTACAGCTATGCTTCTCCCCACTACAGAAGTTGCAGCAAAGCTCTACACTTCAAGCAAGAAATTTTTATACTGTATTTTTAACCCAAGCCAAATGAATGCCAGTAGTGTTATGCATAGCTCCTACAGGATTATGTTGGTTTGTTCTCACTGTTTACACAGTATGATACTGCTGCAACTTTAAGACAGAGTCAGCCAACCGCATTTCAGGCACACTAACTGTAACTTCGCAGTAGCCCCTACCCAGGCCTGAGCTCTAACCAGCTACCACTAACTCTAGCTGCTGCGATCTGTAACAGCATCCAACTACAGCACATCTTCTGCCAGCTTCTCCAATGGATTTTGCACTGACGGAATATCCCTGTCCCTCTGCCCCAACACACACTTTTCATTATAGGGAGATCATTTAAACTTGAAATACACTAAAGCCAGAAATAGCAGATTAACATCAGAGAGCTACATGAAGCTTTGATGGATCAACTCAAACTGGTACAAGTTACATAATGCTTAAGTTTCAAGGCCTATCAAATCTGCTATTAAGGATGTACCAAGCAGAGAGGAAAAACACTGTAACCACCAAGCTTAGTATACTACATGCTACATGAAGACCATATACTTACACTAATCAAAATTCCTGAGGCCAAACATATTAGCTGTATTTTCTGAGTTTTGTTGTGTATTTTGACACCAAGAGAATGCAAATTGCACAGTGCTCCAAATTCCACTTGCTGCTTTTTAGACAGATGGTTATACCAAGTTGTCAATGTTAATTACAAGTTACTACAAATTAATATAATTGCATCCAAACTGCCATCTCATGTGACAAAGTTTAAATCCATAAATACTTTTAAGTCTTCACCTACTTTTTTCCAAATAAAAAACATCTCACACTACCATTAAAACTGCCATACATGATGTTTTCTACTGAGTTTGTAGTGCCAAAGCAGCGATACCCCAGCTCCCAGCTACACTAAATTCTTGTATAGTAAATAATGCAAGAACTGACAGTTCAGAGGACACATGATCGCCATACCAGATACTGTTGGTCAGGATCATCTGAACGCAAAAGATGAATAAATCTTCCCACAAGACTCTGTTCATCAGCGAAGTCCTCAGGGTCAGGGTCTTCAGCAGGCTGATCTGGCTGATCCTGGATCAGCGTGGATACCAAATTCATGATAGCATCAACCTGTTAAAGGCAATATAAGCTCTGTTTAAACCACAGTAGTCTATAAGCACAAGTTGACAGCAACTAAGTACATCTTTACAGCCATTCATAGTGCTGACAAAGCACTAGGAAAGTCTAGTAGTTCGTGATGCTTTAGGACTTCTTTACTTTACTCCCTGAAGAAAAGTCCCTAGGAGCAAAAGTGGGACAACACAGCAGTACAAAGGAAATTCAGATTCCAAAAGTACTACCCAGCCTCCTTCAGGTAATAGGCCTAGTTTTCAGGAGACTCAGGGTCTTTGGTCAAACCTAACAGAAGCAGTCTCTAGGATGAAGTTAAGCAAGATGTGCAAAGGCAAGACACTTAAAAATGGGTGGAATAATTCTCAAGTGGCATAAAGCCTGTGATACTAAGATGGGGAGGCAGGGGCATGTAGGCCAGCAAACAAAGCATGCTCTGTATGAAGTCACTTGGTATGCATTTTCAAGTCTTCAAACAGTAGTTTAAATACCTAGAATTTCAAGTTAATTTATGTCATACCTGTTCCTGGGACACAATTTCTGTGTTGTAATCCAATACATTGCTAAGCACGTAACAACTCATGCTCTTCCTGGACTCGTAATCAAAGTATTCGAAGAGGGGGTGAAAATGTTTTAATTTCAGAACTGTCAGAATATTGTTGTAAGTATCAACAGGGATTTTCAAAAGTCTAGTCAGCTCCTTTGAAACGGCACTGCTTGTTGCAATACTAAAAGAAAATACATGCAAAAAAACAATTAATCAATACTTCACATACATAGACAGATTTAAAGTCTGCCTCAATACCAATTCTGACATATACCACAACGTCTAAGCAAACTGCCACTAGGGAGATAGGAAATAAATTATCAAAACAAGTCGTATCTTGCTGTTTAGGATGAAAGTGCACGTTTTAAGTTGCTGATAGCAGGAACAGAGACTGTGGCTGCAAATTCAGAAAGAGAACTCTAGGATGCTGTAAGGGATAAACAGATAATGACTACAATGACTACACACAGCTTGGCATACACATTGTATAGCTGTACAGCTATGCAGTAGGATTTATGAACAGGGTGAGCAAGTCCTGGTTCGTCAGTAGTTTATCATGATCCGCTATAGTTTGGCCCAAAAGCAGTAATCTTACACATCTACAGCACGTGTCTGCTATCTTGCCAAATCTGGTGAAATATAGAAGTCAAGATTTTAGAGTATTAATTGCCACTCCAGAGAGAATGCAAGAGACATTTACTTACTGTTCCAGATTAAGTTTATTGAATATTTCCACAGTTGTCTCCAACACTTTATCAACATAGTCAACACGGTCCGGGTAGCATTTCATAGCCAAGTTAATGAGAGAAACTTGCAAAGATACCACATCCTCTGAGGGCATGTCCTGGCGAGACTGAAATATAAGATAGCACCAAGTTGATAAAAAAAGCATGTAACTTCGTAAAACCCCCAAAAAACTGCACGCAAGAATACCCATCATACCTGTATAACAGTAGCAACCTGCTGTGAAAAGATGTCAAACAGTTTGATATCTGCTGGGATACCAGGTCCATCTTCACGATGTGCAAATAAAGCTAACCTGGTAACAGATAAAGGAAAGCAGTACTGTCAGCATACTTTTTCCACTCCTCAGATACAGGCCAGAAAGATACTGGCAGAAAAAACAAGGTCTTTAGGTGTATTTTCAAGCTCTGTTGCAACCAGAAAGGAAATTAACAGAAGTCAGAAGCCTTAAGAGCAACTGAGCCAGGTAAACATCAGCCCTGGAAAAAAGTGATGACAGAGATGGCACAATGAAGAGCAAGAAGAGCATTTCATAAACCATCTTTTTCACCTAGCAGCAAGTGTTCTGTCCTTTACAGCAGAGAAAGAGGTATAGAGTAGGCTGATAGCAGAGCAAATATCCTGCATCCTTTCAGTGATCTTACTGAAGTTCGATATCGAGTAGCAGCCTTTGCCAAACAGTCTCCAGAGTAAAAACATAATACACTGACTTAACTATGCTTTTGTCTCCAAACAAAGACACACCAACATGCTTGGGACTTCCACGGTTCGCAAAGAGTGAAATACAAAGTAAATTTTAAGAGGAGAAGAAAAGGGCAAGAGATTGCTACCCAGCAGGGCCACAAAACATGTTGTAAAGCTATGTCTATCTAACAGGAGAAAGTGATGCCAACCACCACTTCTGCAGAAATCAGATACAACATAAGAAGAATCACCGTAGGAAGGTTAGCACCTTACCAAAGCTGCAGCTTAAAAAGCTCAACATTGCTATCTTTTCTGTCTAATTATTAAGGGATTATTCTGTTCTGAATTAGAGAAAGACGTACAAAAATGTTTAGGAAAAGGCACCTGATTAAAATTTTTTTAAGTTATTTCTTGGAGCATTTCTGAACTTTGATTCCAAATGAACTTTGGGCATGAAAGAAAGAGGCAGGTAGGAAAAGGCTGAGGTGCCAAAAAACTTCACTGTCAGGCAAAACAGACATTGAACTACTCTTATATTTCATTCAAGCGGTAACAAGCAGACTTTCTAAAGCCAAGAACAATCACTGCCTTTTCTCAAAGGGACAAGGCAGCTTTTCTTGGCAACAGCTCAGCGGGCAAGGCCAGCATACTGCAAAGTAAGATCAAGTTGAAGGCAGATGGCGGCATAATTAAAAGCAATGAATGGTTTAGTAAGTCAAGAAAGATCCCAAAGCAGCAAGACTATTCGCAGAAAGATTCCTTTAACAGGAAAGCCCCATGGGAACAGCGGCTAAAGCTTCACAAGTTTCCTCAGCAGTCACTGATGTTCAGTCTCAATTATCCCATGCCTGCTGAAACAAAGATGAAAAATGCAACAAGCACTACCTGTATAGGGCAGATTCACGTCTTGATTACCCAACACTGAAATGTGTAACAATTGCTCCTAACAACTCCAACCCACACACAAGGGCAACATTTTCCCTACATGCGTGGTTTCCAAGAACAAATCCACTCATATCCTCCAACACTTGCAGGAACATTACAGTCAAAAGCGCAAGCTGCCACACTACAAAGATAATCATCACACTGCACCCTTCTACCCTTGTCCTGTAGCCAAATGAGAAGGCTCTGGAAGACACTATTAGTGGCCCAATAAAACACGGCAGCAGTAAGTCTAGGAGGGCAGCAGGTTCACTGCTAGTCAGTTGCTTACTGTTTGCAACAGTAAGAACAAAAAACTTACTGTGGAGGTAATACCAAAGCTGTTTTAACTCCTCTAAGTAGACATGACAGCAAAAGCTACACGAGGAAAGCCTTCTTGCAAGAACTACGTTGCTACATACTAACATAAGAACCTAGCAAAAGATCCTGTGACCTCTGTTGAAATAGTCTAAAGAGTCTCAGAAGTTATGTTGTCATAGGCAATGTATCTTGGGGTTTGGGTTTAATGTGGATTTGTTTTTCAGGGTGGGTTGTTTTTTTCTTAAAGCTAACAAAATTATGAAAAATCTCAGCCAAGGCAGGAAGTTTAGGAAACCAACGGAAGGCAGAGCTGCTTCCCCACCAAATGCACAATACTGAAAGTACTCCGATAATATCGAAGTCCTGAACAAACAGATCCGATGTAGCCTGGAGAAAACAAATTACGGATTTGTTAGGTAAAAAATTCCAGATCCTAAATTATACCAGTCACGCATGATACACATGCTCTATCTCCAGGCATTAGAGAAGAAACAGAGCCACAACAATCTGACTCATTGCTGAAAGCCAGCGGGACTCAAGATCCCTACAGTAACTGAAGTCCCTACATTGGTACATGGACCAGATATACAAAGGTACATACGTTTGTGTGCAAGTACAAGGCTTTTCTGAGGCTTCAAAAGGCATGTAAGTGCACTCCCTCTCCACAGTAAGGAAGTACAGGTACTGACTGATAATCTCTCTCGTTTCCTTTCAGGATACGAATCGAAACTTCAGTTCTGATTTCTTCCCCATATCCGAATTCACTGTAAGCAGCTTTAAGCAGTACCTCCACAGCAAAAACACACTTTTGGGAGAACAGGCAGGAAGCTATTGGTAAAGATTTAAGACTAAATTAAGACAGTAGTTCCATTTCCTGCTAGCTCTGTTCCACAGGCATACGTTACGTTCTCCGAGCAAAACTGCAAGGTAAAGTATCCTTGATGTATGATCAGCCATTAGGATCTTCAAGTTTTCAAGAGATGCCTGTGACCGATACGGTTGTCAAAGCAGAACACTGCTGCCACTTTAGTTCAGAAACATGAAATTGGTCAATACTAAATGGGTTTTTTCCTGGCTTAATCTGTTCACAAGTTTTAATCAGTCCTTAAAGCAGGTTCTATTGGAAGCTGCAAAAGCAGAGTCCCTAGAGCAGAAGCTATAGAAATAATATTCTTCACAGCCTTAATTACAGCTGATAAAAAGACACAGAAACAGTGAAGTTAAGCGATATGAGAAATTAAAAGTTTTCAAATGTTAGAAGAATTATCATCTGCTTGTGCACAACACAAACTTAATTTTGAGCTAATTTCCACCCCCTTGGTCACTCACCTGTCAATTAAAGCAATAATTATATTTTTCACGTTCACATTTTGGTGTAGCTCAGCACAAGCTCTGAGAAATGGGTTCAGGGTTTGGAGGTGAAATTCATCTGGGAAAACCTGAAGTTTTAGATCAATAGTCAGTCATTAAGTTATAAACTGAATTTGCCCATTGTTACACAGCAGTAAAATGCAACACAGTAATTCTAAAGCAGATAGCCACATAGTCATTATGGTCTGGCCTATGAATGCTTTAGGGTTCCCCAAGCTGGTCTTGACTGGGTAAATGCATGAAGAAAGAGATGCAAGCCAAATGGGTAACTTGAGGGCCCAGCTATCTATTACAATTCATACTGCAGGCACTGCTGCTCAGATGCTTACCAGCTTCTACAACAGGAGGAGCACAAAATGGATTCATCTCCACTCTGCCCAATTGGTAAAAAATAAGGCACAAGCCACTATGTAATAGTCCCACCGATGAAATTTTCCAGTTCATGAGGAAGAGGTGAAAGAGGCCTGAATCTGACTAAAAGTATAGGAGTAAGTGTTCCTGTGTCCCATCAGTGCAACTCAATTTAAGCAGCTCACCTGTATGATGCACTCCATGAGGTACTCCTGAGCTAAAGCATCTCTACAGTTTACAACTTGCTCCAATATTCCAGGCAGAACAATCTGGAATGGGAAAAAAGTCTTGCAGTGATTTTACAATTACTTTCTAAGTTTATATTCACACATACGCATTTAATCCAAGCAGAGTAGTACTGCTAACATTTCTCAGCCTATTCTTTGCACAAAGGCTTTCTGATAAAAAGTCCCAGTTCTCAGCAGTTCCATCCTTCAGAAGAAAAATCTACTGTCTCAGACATGTCCCCTTCGTGCACTATACAGCCTGCAAGCTTTGATTTAGTAAGAAAGTGCCACGAGCGTTGCTGGCACATACCACTACTCAGGGTCTCAGCAGTACCATTCAAAATCAGTTTCAGCAGCTATACAGTAGAACTTACAAGGGACAGACTTGCAAATAATATATTTGCTTGACTATCATTTGATGCAATAACAGTTCTCTTGAATGCTTTGGGAAGCATAGCTTCATTTAACTTGTAAAGTCTATCACAGAACGCTGTATGTGTACACATCCCTTAAACCATCTCCTTATTCTACAAGTTAAATGGGTATCAGGAAGGAAAATCTTAAAATTTCTTGTCAACATTACAGAAAAGCTTATAGGAAAAACATACGAGTCATGTCCTTAGTCTCATAACACATTACACAGCTTCATTAGCATTCAGAACTTCTCCTCAGGCAAAGAGTTCTAGAACCACCAGGATTACTGAACTTTTAGAATAGCTGCAACACTTCAAGCTGCTGAAAGTCCAAACTGGTTTAATTTGGAAAAAGTAACAGAACTCAGAAAGGATGAACAGACATCCCACCTGCTTATATCGCTCCACATTAACACCTTCCAACTGACTGAGGCGAACCAGGTTTGTTCCTACTAGGATTCTCAGTTCCTGCCTTTCTCGCTCCCTTTTCTCTCTGTCCCGACTATGACCCTGGTGTTGCATTCGCACCCAAAGTTTGTTCATCTCAGCAAAGTTCAGCAAGACAAAATCCATCGAATCACTGATGTCTCCAGTGGTTTCTTCACTGCAATTGAGAACAGGTTAGGAAGAGAAAAAACTTGTCAGAGGTACTCATCCTTCCATCCACCGGTGAACATCCAATTTTTAAGAAGTTAGAAGGGTGAGGAAGTGTGTGGTGTGTTATCTGGGTTCATCAGAAAGGTTCACATCCTCACTTGTGAGAAATCTTAGTTCCAGAAGGGAATTCTTAAAGTTAATGGGCAAAAAACCTGTAAAGTCTATAGAGTTCCAAGTTGTAACATATCCACTTCTCTCAAACTGAAAGAAGTCATACAGAAAATTTAAATATGTTCTGTTAAAAAACACATTTTTTTAAAGTTATAGTTCATCTTTCTTACTCTGCTTGCTCGCCTTCATCTGGTAAGATATTCCTGGTACACTGCAGAAGATAGTTTCTAAGAAAGAGGCCTCTAAGAGGATGCTGTACTCCACGGCACATCTCCACCAGGTCTTTCAAAATATCTTTCCTGGACTGTGGAAATGACTTGACGTAGACAACACCCACTGTTATCAGGAGATACCTGCAAAAGGCACAGAATCAAACAATAAATTGTAAAGTAGCAATACCACACTTAAAGGCAACAGTTCTTTTCTTCCATCCTGACAGTATTACCAAAGCACAGAAAACAGTATCACCTAGATCCCATCATTTTGGATATTTAGTCAGCTTTCAACTCCTATTCTCCTCTGCTACAGAGCACAGCAAGTCTGAACAGCCACTTGACCTCATTACAATACTTTATACACCAAGTACGTAAATGCTTAGCATGCATAAAGTTTTGAATGCTCACAGACTAGCTTGTCTATACTTCCAGCACCCCACTAAGCTGGAAAACAGCTCTGGCACATATAGATAAGGAGTATGTTATGGAGAAGCAGTTAAACCTCTTTCACACTGTAGTCTAGCAGGATAGGCGTTGTGCTCCTTGGAAATTCCCAGGCCTATACTCATTCCTTCAGCATCTCTGTATTAAGCAACAGGTAGAAGGAACATGCAAGATGCAAAAGACTGGTGCTCCAGTGTACCCAGGCTCCCTTTCAGCTTAAGGGAAAAATATAAAATGCTCAGAACCTTCACATATTTGGTATACAGGCCTCAACCCTCTCTGCAAGCTTCTGTGCCTCACGAACGGACATGCATAGAACTTCCATGCAAGTACCAGAAGTGTTCATCAGGGAGAACTAGAGTCTACATCAAGCAGGTGGGAAGACAACTCAAATGATTATGCAGAGAGGTAAAGGCATTGTGGTAGTCATTAGCCAGACCCTAGAAACTGCATGACGATGTGGCCTGGTGTACCCAAAACATCTTCCTGGCATGAACAGAAGGTCAGGAATTAAAAACTGCAGTACCAAGCAAAATCCAAGTCCCAAGTCTTAATATCTAAAAGATCTACTCTAGCCCAATAGTCACATATTTAAAGATAAGCCTTCCAGCATCATCTCTAGCATGCTAATACATAGCAAAAAACACATATTCAGAAACACAAAGCTTTTAAGAATTAAGTTCCAGAAATTTTCAGCTTCCTTCTCTCACACTTCTTACTCTCCAAAGAGACAGATGTTTACAAAGCACCTACTGTGCACGAGGATCTAAGATCTAGACACTCAAGTAGAAACTCATTAACAGATAACGGAAGAAGTTAATAAAAGCGTAGTCAATCTCACTGACTAGAGTGTGATATTTGGTTCATCTTCCACTGACCAGCTCTCTACTCAAAAGCCGACTGTATTCCAGATCAAAGTGCTTCCATCTTGCTCATGTGCAAAACCAACACACTGGCAGGAAGAACTGACCTTCTGCAGCCACACTCTTGGCTTAAATCTCAAAAGTCTCATAGCAATCCACTAAAGATATGCAGAAATACTATCGACCATTGCAAACTAAATTCTTGCTGCCAAGCAATAATGCAGAGTCAACCACTGTCTGAAACTAGAACCTGACCACTATTCACCAATTAAAATAAACACCAAAAACTAACATAAACACACTTACAGTCTTGGAATAATATTTCCAGCGTACTGTACTAGCTCATAAAGGTCTGCCACTTTCCTTCCTTTGGCAAATTCATCTGTCAGGTAGACTTCCAAGTAGTGTAGCTCATCAGAAATTGCCATGTCTTTTTCTCTTAGTTAAGGATTTTAAGTTAGAATGTCTACAACAGATTTACATAGTAATTTGCTCATTCACACCAAAAGAAAAGATGCTGTACCAAATACAATAATTCCCAAGTAGGTAGTACTTCTGAAACAGTAATCACCACTGGGATAAGTGTGCAAATTAAAAGGGGGAAAAACCTAAATCAAAATAGCAAGCAAATGAATGTGATTGAACAGAACATCTGAAGTAAAGGTATACTACGTGCCACAGCAGAGTATCATCCACACATGGAGAAAATAGCATGTGAATACATTCACATTCTACTCCCAAGTCTTATGAAAAGCCTCCCCTTCTTCAGATACCACAGTATGCACAGGTAAATACAAGCCACCAACTTATGGTCAGAAGCTAAGATCATCATGAAGGGAAAAAAAATAAGTAGGTTTTACAGATTTTCAGGTAGCCTACTGCGATCAAAACTGTTTTAGAGCTGGTATTTTAATAGAACTAGACTGCTGAAGCCTCCCAAAGGAAGACATGAAAGACATTAAAGACCTGCTTTATACCAAAGGGAAAAGATGAACTCACACAGTGAGCAAATACGTGTATATTCTCCTACAATATATCCAGATAACTAAATGCTGAGGAAAAAAGTGCTAATAAATATCCGAGACCAACAAGATGTCACTGTACCAAAAAAGCAGAAGAACATTTAATTTCAAATTCAGCATTTCAACAATTTATTTTATCTTCAAAGGATACAGAGCTCATAATAGCTCTTCGGAGATAACATAGAAGTCCGCAGCTCACCAAGCATGTTGGAAGCATGTTTCAGAGCATCCATGAGCTTGTTTTTGTCCTTTATAGGAAGAAAAAGAAAATAGCTTATATGAAATAATCCTACACAGCTGCAGTATTTTAGAAAGCCACACTTCTGTAAAAAAAATCATGCAAAGATTAAGTAAACATCAGGAAAGTGATAATTGTAATTAAATCAAGTGATTTAGTATCTAGCTTGTACTACATTGCCAATTCTAAGAAAGTGGAACATTATACCTGAAGGTGGTAAGAAGGCTTATCTTTAGACAGAGCTACAGTAATAATATGCAATACTAACGGTACAAAAAACTAAAAAGAAATTTTGCTTATGCAGAAATCCCCAGCCACCACTCAGATTCTGCCCCTCAAACAAAACAGAGCAGCTCGTGCCCAGACCTCATGAAGAAACCTCCAGCACACAGAGGATAAGCACTACCAGCAGACCACTGTCAGAGTTAGATTCCTCTGCCCATACTTCTCACCCAAGAACACCACCTTACTGAAAGCCACAGTTTGTTAGGCTGCGTGTAGCTTCTACTTATGATGCATACGATCACATGGCATCGCAGGATACAAGACAAACTTCTAATTTACCACCTATTCAACCCATAATAAGAAGCATCATTAAGTTTTGGGGCCGAATGGAAGGAATTGCTAGGGTCATCCACTTTGTGTGTGTGTGTATATTTACATATAATATATGTGTATATACACACAATAATTAATTTTTAATTAATAATTATTTTTTATTAATAATAATTAATTATTACAAAATTCATTCTGTGGAGCGGGTAATTCACTATTAGTCTCATGGTCTGTGGTTCAGGCCAAGAACAGACTACATGGAAAAAACAACACTACGTTGAACAAAGACAAGAATAGTTTCTCATCACACAGTTCCATATGAAATGAATTTGAGCAATAACTTTCTGATGTCAAGTGGCACGCTTATTCTCAGTTTAGGCATACTTCAATGCAAGCACATAAATTATAAAGGTGCATCTTTATAATTTCTCCTGTCAAATTCTGGAGCAAAATCAGGAAAACATGTTCAAAGACTAGTCAAGGCTCACTCCCACTGAGTGACTGCCTCATTTATTTACAAAGCCTCTGCCACAAAGATGCATAAAGGGTTAAGTTTCCTCACAGCACTAGAGATGAGTATTGATTTACCGTTTTACTCCCAGCAGACAAGCAGCTTCACTGCATTTTAAAATTCACATTCTTACCAAGCATCTCTTCATCTGGAAAGATTGCACCTTCACAGCCTGAATGGCTTCATCCAGGAGTTTTTCCTGTTCATCCTGAGGAGACTGCTGTGTTGTTGGCTGGAAGAAAACACAGAAGTCAATTATTTTTATGAAGCTGTTTATGACTTGATTCAAACTGGGTTCCCATAGTTTAGAACACACTGCAAGCAACACTGAAGTGTGGCCTCTCCAGAGTTGTCAGAAATAGCTGCGTGACATGTAAGGCAGAAAGTTCCCAGTACTCTGCAAAAACCCAAGGGCAGGGAGGAGATAGGTTATGGGTAGCCTGTAAGCACCAGTGCTTCTTGGAGTGCAAAGCCACAGGGAAAGAAAAGGGTCAAGTTTTCCCTTCTAACATTCACAGGTCAAGAATCTAGTGCAAGTATCTGGCAAGAAGAAGCTTCAAGAGAATGCGAAGACATCAGTATGCTAAGAGGAAGCCTTGTTACTTCTTTCCACAGAGCTTCAAAGCAATGCCCAGAGCATGCACACTGCGACCATACAGATGCTTTCCTGTACTCATAAGTCACAAGTTCTCAATTAACTGCTGAGCCACACAACACTATTAAGGACAAGTTTCAGATAAGCAAAGGATAAAGTACAGTTAGTGCTTTCCAGAGGGCAGAAGCGACTTGCAGAAGGCAAGAGAAAACTGAAGAGAAGCAACAACTCTTCACGTTCCCTGTTTGACCCAGTGACCCTCTTACCTCTCCTCAGAGGCACATTCCAGGACTTCAACATCTTTCACCTCTCCAAGGATTATACTGTATTTTCTTATAATATTAATTAAGCCTATTGTTTACAGCTTTAGATCCCCCCCAGCCATCCCTCTACCAGACTGATTAGCTTAGTTTCTATGACCATCTTTAAGTTATCCTCTAAGATGTCCAAATCTACTTAGATCAGACCCCTAATGATCTTCCCCACCTGCAATCAGCCTTCCTCCTATTGCCTTCAAGGAAACATCATCATCCACCTACTGTTTAGGCCCCATCTTCAACATTTCATTAGAGCCTCTCAGCCTCTCCCAGGCTTGCAGTTTGTTTTCAGATGGACTCTCCGAAATATTGACAGAGACAAAAGCATTGATGTTGTGTCCCAATTACATCTTCTCTAGTCTTGACAAATACCATGTACACAGTGATTTGCACAGCAGGTTCTCCGAGCCCACAGCTTCAGTAAATTTTCAGCTATTTATACTTGTTCCCCCTCATCCACTGTGTTCAGAAGGTTCCTGGTCTCCTCTTTTTAACTAAATCTCAGTAACAAGCTAGCAGGCCATGAACTATATTACACTAATCTTCTTAAAAACAGCATCTTCAGTACAAACTCCTCCCACACACCCCATGCTTGAAGTCCCCATAAATATCTTTTGAGGACCAAGATTAAAACTGAGGTCTTTATTAAAATAGAGAGGTTTTAGTTTAACAGCAATTTAATGGTTATAAAGTATTGCAGCCTTGGCACATCCCTGTTTCCTCCCATATTTAATTGGGTTCTTGTTCTGCAATTGGAATCTCCCTAATAAGAGCCACAGACAATATCTCCCCACTATCCTTTTCCATGTACAGAAAACAGACAATGCCATACAACACTGTTCTTGCCTTGATCACGCCCAAACAGGTGGTGAAACTCTGCCCATGAAGGGTTTCAACCACCCAGCTAGACAAAACCAAGGCTGATCTGATCCAACATTGGTGATAATCCTGCTTCAAGCACCGAGTTATACGAGATACACGTTCCTTCCAACCAACACTTCTCAATGTGCCTCAGTAATATTCAAACCATGCACAATAACTAATTAACAAGTCTATTTAGTCAACAGAAAAAAACCCACAACCCACAACAGCGTGACTACATCTCTTACAAAGCTCTTTCTGTAATTAATCACATAAAGTGCAGGTCTTCCAAAAAACAATTTAAGCATAAGGCAAAAGTAGTACCCATGGCTAGACAACCTTATTTCCCAGGCAATTCAATAGCTACAAACTCTAGAAAACCTCCAACTGTCAAGTACGTTCTGCCAGCAGAATTTTGCTGTAATTGCTAAGCTTTATTTATTCCATGACAGATCAGACTTTCAAGGAACAGAAAATGACAGTGCTGGGACTGGTGTGCAAAAATCAATATCAAAGCATCACATAACAGACTTGCTGAGTTATGTCTGTGCCAGAACATTTGTCACACTCTGCAGTCCCCCGAACCCATACTAGTGCTTTACAGAAGATCCATCGCTACTGAGCTGAATGCCCTCTGCTCTAACCACACCAGATCTCTCCATGCAGATCTCCTCTAGCACAGCCAGAAACAGTGCAGTTAACACTAACCACAACTTCCCAAGTCCCCTTCTGTTAATGGGCATAAAGTTTACACAGCTACCAGTCCTGCTCTTCCACTCCCAGTTGTTCACAGGGCCACACAGTGCTGGGAATGCTCTTTAGGCTGTAAAGCACCAAATAAGCTAAAAGACTAGCCCAGCTGCTTAACAGTTTGCCATTTACCATTCACCTAGCTCACCCTACAATCACATAAAACACTGCAAGTAGAGCCGTGAAAAGGTGGCCTTTTGACAGCAACACCAAGTTCAAGCATTTATTGAAACACATAATACTTGCCATAGCCCCGAGCAGTGCCTGGCAGTGTGCACATGCATTGGTTTCCTTCCTTTTGGTGTGAAGACCACTGGTTAAAGCATAATGGCTCCTACAAGTTTGAGACTATGCTTTACATGATACCAACAACGACCTCATCAGAAATATCTAATTGAAGGTGTATACTTTCTTATGCAACTTTAACCACTGTCTTAGCAACAGCTGGGGAAACAATGGCATTTCAGAGCCTTGCTCTGTCAGACCTAACTCTCCAATTTATCATGAACCAGATACTGTCTGCATCAACAGAAGACACCGACAGTATTTCCATTTCTGCTCTAAATTTGAGCAGCAGGGTCCCACACTGTATTCAACACCAGGACTGTACTAAGCATGTGACTGAATTCATCAACAGAACCATTTCCATGTTATCACAAGAAACAAACTTTTTTTTTTCTTCTGTATCTCTTCAAGATTAAACTACATTCATATCTGTTCTGATTTGAAGACTGAGAAGGTGATTGATCTAAACAAAGGTGACTTTACTACAAGGGTACCGCACTTCACGTCTAAAGAGAAGAGTCTCAGCATTTCACAGTCGCACCGGTAGCAAGATAACCTGCCCCTGACTGTCACAAGCGTGAGACAGAAGCAGCCTGAGGTGTTTGTAGGAGCTTTACTTCTGTGAGAAAACATCTTAACAGCAGCACTGCTGAACAAGTTTCAACTCTTTCTTACTTCCCAGTTTTCAAAGTCTGAACCTTTATCAGCTTACCCTTTTCTTTTTACTTCAGAAAGCAAGCTACGCTTTCAGCTTCAGAACTAGAGAGCTTTCCACACATAACCTGGTTATTATCAAGCGATTCACAAGATCACATCAAGATACACATATCCCGATTTTTGCTGTAGCAAAAAACAACTGCACAGCAACAGCCTACCAACGACAGTTAGCAGGGCACACACCAAGCTAGGAACCAGTTCTTCTGTCAGATAAAACACTGAAAAAAGCTGTTTATGCTCTGTATCTTCCACTTCAAATTAGGAACCAAATAACACAAGATGGTATTTTCAAGTGTTATTTTATAAAAAAAAAAAAAAAAAAAAGCTGTGGAGTCCTACACCAATCTACAAAAGAGAATCCTGAACATAAGCTTTTGAAGCGGAAGATACTTCAACACTGGAGAAAAACAGCAGTACTCCACAATCAAGGCACAGAATGTCCTACCTTGACAAACATGTACAATAAGGTATGAACTCCTGCATGGACATAAGATAAGCAATTTACAGCAATTATGCAGCCATTTAGACTTTAGAAATGCCTGAGCCTTACCCCATTAGACATGCTGCAAGTGTTGAAGAAAAAAGGAGAATTGATGTGAACACAGTTTTCTGCTTTACTTGTTCCCTAACCTTTTTACCCCTGAAGCCACAAGGAATCACGGGAGCAGTGGAGAAGGGACAGAGAACTGTCTCTTCCAGCTGCACGATCCATTTCTGTGCAAGAAACCATAGCCTTTCTCTAGCTTTGAAGAAAGGACTATCACAAGCTACCACATGCAAGTTATGGCAGTCACAACACAACAGCAGCTGAATTTGGCAGCAGTGAGGAGAGCTGGCTTTTGGTGCAGGTTTTTTGGTGTGTGTGTTTTCATTTGTTTCAAGTTTTGTTTATTTTTTTGAAATAAAGGCTAGTGACCTGTAAGTTCCCTTGGAAAAACAAAAAAATTTTTTAAACCCCAAGGTAGCTTGGAAGAAGCCTACTGCCTGGCTGATCAGAGTGGGTAATGTAAGTTAACCTTTACATAACAATTAGAAAAGTGTATTATCACAGCAGCAAGCATTATTCTGGACCATGCCTGTCCTCATAATTGCAATTATTCTCAAACATACAAAGTGAACATTACACCTACTGTGTACAATTTACTTATTTTCTAATACCCAACTCCATGGGAAGACTTCCCAAGATTCATACTTCGTTTCATACCTGACACTTAGCTGCAGTCTGGAGATGGTTATTATTCTGGGTCAATGTGTCGACTAGTTAACATGCTCATTCCACTTAAAAATCTGGTAACTTGCAGTACTCAAGACAAAGAATTACATAGTTTTCAAATAAAGCAGAATTCAAGGCAAGCTTGTGGAGCCTACCAAACAGCCTGTATTCTGGAAATACAGATATCTTCAGCTGGATGCAGAATATAAGTAATAAAAAGTAGAAGGTTTTGTTTCAGTTCCATTCTGAAGTGCATTTTCATCTAATCCCCAAATAATAAAGTGCTTTTCTTTAGATAACTGATGTGCTTGCAGCCTAGTCCATACGTAACTTTTCCTTCTGTTTGCTCACATGTTTGTGTTTAGTACCACAATGAATGAGATTTACTGAAGAAGGCTTTTCTGTCTCCTCCTAGTTAGATTTTTATTAGGTCTACCTACCAACCACTCGCCATTGAGCCATTTAAAATTAATGCTACTCAAGATAAAAGATGGGTTAGCTTCAGAAGCCGGTCAGGACAACTGCCAGCCTATGGGTGAAGCCTGGGTGCATGCAATGCATTGCTATAAAAGTCAATGAGCTGCTTGGAATTGACAAAAAAATGCATTAGTATTTTATCCCATATAGGAAGTATTACTCTGCAATACTGACGGCAACTCCAGAACTTTTATTATATCCCACCGTACAGAAGCTCAAAGATGAGCCAGAGAGAAGAAAACATTTTTCACGTGTTTAAACTAGTACTTACAGCCATTGGAAGCCACGAGGCATTAAAAAGAATCAAGGGGTTGGACTTTTTATTGAGGGGATGATCAAGAACAGCTAGAGAGCTCCTAAAATCAGTCTCGTTAAAGGTACTTCAACATTCAGCTTCAAGGTTTAAACCAAGCTCGCCATAGGAAATGGCAGTGGAGCCTAGTCTGGTAGAGTGGATTAGCCCATGTTTAACACCTACAAGTTTAATTTTTTTCTGAATCACGTAATATCAGCTATTCTTAGAAAGAGGGCACGAGACCAGACAAGTCGCAGGCCAGTTCCCATGGAAGTGACAAGCAGGAGAAAGTTGTGCCATTCTTGAGCTAACGACTACCACAAAGCATTTATGGGGGGGACACAGACTGCTATCTATACAGATCTAGCATTTCTCACCACCCAACAAAGTATTTTCCATTCATCTTTCAAGTAACATCACAGGTTGTGCCCTCCCCCCAGAGGACACAGTATTAAACTGATACCAACATACACATAACTTCAAAAAGAAAATCTGCCCCAGAAGCCCAAGAACTGTGCAGCCCCCACTTCATAGATCAGTCACTTTTGGCCTAACTGCCTAGACACCGTTAGTACTGTTTGTACTGCACTGCGACGGTGATAGCAAGTGCTGCTTAAAATTTTCTGGAATATTAAATACCACAGAAGACACACTAAGCAGGCAGACTTCTCAGCTTTACTAGGAAACTTGACTGTCCCTTTATTTTTACTGGAAGATGAAGAGCATTTCTCAATAAGAGCTATTTCCGCGCTGAAATTCCAGGTTTGCCTCGCTAACAAACACCAACATTTGTTCCAAACCAGCTCCACCGAGCCGGGCTCGGTGGCGCGAAGCCCCCCCTCCCGCAGGAGGGGACAGGGGGCTCACCGGGAAGGCCTGCAGCGGCGGCAGACCCGGAGGGCGAGGAACAACCGGACAAGGGGAGCAGACGCGCACAGCGCGGCCAGCGACACGGCCCCGGGCTCAGGGCAGCAGCGGCGCGCAAACCCCCTTCAGCCCCCACGGCCAGCGCAGAACCGCTGCCGCGCCAACGCAAACACCCCCCGCGCCCCCGCCAGCGAGCCCGGCTGGAGCCAGGGAAGCGGGGACCCGCACCGACCCGCGGGCATCGCTCACCGCGGCGCCAACCGTTACCGCGGGCACCACGGGCCCGACCCTCACCTCAGCCCCGCCCGGGCCGGGCGGCGGCCTCCGGGCCCGGCTTCGGCCCACCA
>Ga0065711_1034345_pt1 | contig 23938 bp, 16 predicted proteins | sample Hoacrofraction12_FD_59098 | JGI IMG/M metagenome (GOLD analysis project Ga0065711, IMG submission 59098) | Hoatzin crop microbial communities from Cojedes, Venezuela - Epithelial fraction 12 v2 (version 2) | ecosystem: Host-associated > Birds > Digestive system > Esophagus > Crop | place... | reverse complement strand
TGAGGAAGAACTTCTTCCCTCTGAGGGTGACAGAGCACTGGAACAGGCTGCCCAGGGAGGTTGTGGAGTCTCCTTCTCTGGAGATATTCAAGACCCGCCAGGGCAAGGTCCTGTGCAGCCTGCTGTAGGTGACCCTGCTTCGGCAGGAGGGTTGGACTAGATGACCCACAGAGGTCCCTTCCAACCCCTAACATTCTGTCATTCTGTCATTCTGTGATTTATTTCTCCTTAATTCCAACTCTGATTGAAGCATCTATTATTCTAAGATTCTTAAGACATCCCTGAAAGGCCACAAAACAGCCAAGAAGATTTTACCATCAGCACAATTTTCCTCCACTTCAGATTACAGGGGCTCTTTTTGTCTACTTGTGGTGACAGCCGTTGTCAGCCAGTACAGTTTTGTGCATGAGCCAAAAGGAGAACTGAATTAGGAGCAATACATTAGATACCCAAAGACATCACTGCTCAGGAACTTATAACTACTACATGAGATTTGATAAGCATCCTGTTAAAGACTGAATAGAAAACTTGAGAAGTTTTTACTGTAAAATATCAGCAGTTCTGGGGAGGCTGAGAGAAAAAGAAAAATCATGCCCCTCCAGGATGTGCTGGCCGTGTTGCTGAAAACCTCTCTGTTCTCCTAAGTTGATGCATTGTGTTGAACAGCTGACTCACTAAAGTACACTCGTCTTTGTAACAATAAACATCCGTAATTCATGTGCCCCAAGGTTTAGAAATACGATTTTTTTCCAGATTGAATGTTACTGTGGCTTGTGTAAGTGAAAAGTGACAAAGTGCTATCATGTTTCTAGAGCTCAGGAACAGACCCACACACAGTGTACTTTTTCATCACCAAATGAGATGAAAGAACAAAACAAAAGCAAACACGACAAAAAAACTCTGGAAAAAAGATAAAATTATTCACTAAGAACAATAGCCATAACAAAGGATAAACAGAGCTGATTTTAGTATATATAATTGATTATTAGAGGCTTTAAATGTCCTTGACCTATATAAATACAACCGTTCTCTAACCTATAAAAGTAAATCACCTACCACTCTCCAGCCAGGAATTCATCTGGCAGAGGCAAGAAAACTACCCTTAATTCAGATTCAAATAATTTTGTCTTTATTGACAGATTGGTCAATGAAAGTCAATCCATTCTTTCCGGAAGTGCATTTCCTTCAAATAGTCCCCCACATGTAGCCGAAGGGCTACTAAAGAAAGAGGGAACATAATTAAATCTCTCAGAAACAAAGTGCACAATGTGGACCCTACGGGATATTTATAGAGGGTCCTCCAGGGTCCTGGGTGATCAGAAGCCTAACTTTAAGTATCCTAACCTGGGTGCGTGGAAGTACCATTCTCTTTTCATTGCTGACAGAGGGACACTTGGACTCGTAAGGCTAAAGATAGCCTTTGTGAATGCTAATTCTTCTGTCCCACCTACCTTCAAAAACCCAAGTGTAGATAGTCAGGTGTGGTTTTCCCACACTTAGACCAAAAATGTTTGTGGGTAGTTCAGCTAGACTGCTAAAGGCATCACGATCCAGCAGCAACAAGGCAAGTTATTCCTTACTGTTCTTCTCGGGTACTTCTTCATGAGCAGCAAACTAGACACACCCAGATCCCATAGCAGTCAGCTGACGCTAATCACACCCAGGCTAGACAAAATACGCAATTTTTAAGTGAAGGTAGTTAGGCATTTCAAAGACTTACCAGATAATATAGTGAGTTTGTTATCACTGGAAGTCTTGACACAAAATGTAGTGTCTTTCTAAAAGCCATGTTTCCCATCTCAAACAGAAGAAATTATGCTGGGATTATGGACTTCAGTTCTCTGATTTGGCTTGTACAAGACGCCCAGTGAGCCAATCCTAATGATCTCTTCTAGCCTCTAAATCAATGAATAAAGAAACAGCAAATATTTCCATGATTAGCCAGAAAAATAGGTTGCTTCCACTAAACAGAAAGAATAAAAAGAATGACAGAACTTGGGTTTCCCTACTAACATTCAGAAGTGGGACAGAAATAAGCAATTGAGGTAACAATCATTGTGAATTATTTTAAGAGTAGAAGAAAATGATAAACATTAATAAAGGAGAAAAGGTCTACCATTGCTTAGCCATCTTCTTCATCCCCATGCAGGGCATTATTTTCTGTGTTTTTTGTTGTTTTGGCTGATGTCCCCTAAAGGTCACAACGTAAGGTTATCTTGCCGTCTATATAAGGCTGCTGGACACTCAACAGATTTCATTGTAAGGGCCGCTTCTCTGACATTCTACTGACATTTGACTGCTCGTGACTTCTGCCGAGCAACTTCTTCTGACAGAAAACCTGTGCAGATCTATCTATCTATCAATACACTACATGTGTGGCAGAGAGTAAAAAAAAATCTCAGGAAGAAGTAACATCAGATTCATCTTTAACTTGACTATTTTCACACATTTTAAGTGTTAGAAAACTGACACTCAAAGACTCAACACAGCACTATTCTAATTCTTCTTCACTATTTAAGGATAAGATACCAAAGTGTGGGATTTTTAACATAGTGGTTCAAGTAGAAAACGTGAGTGTGGAGCAAAGTGAGAAAGGGACTTACGTAAGTACATACAAAAGTGCACAAGAGACTTGGATGACTGGCTGTTTTATCTTCATTATACATACAAATTAAGTGATGTGTAAAATGAAATAAAAGGAGTCCTACCTAAGTGTCTCTTTCAAAAATGTAGATTCCCCCCCAAAAAAAGCTTACTCAGCCGGGAAAACTTCTTCACATGATGGTTTGTATCACCACTGCCCACCCTTCACCAAAGAGACATTGGTTGTCACTCACCAGAAAGAATTCCTCTCCTTTTATGAGCACTTGAGGATACCAGCTCCCAAAATGACTCCAGCAGTTTTCAAGGTGGTAATTGCCAGCTTGGGTTACAAGCACTGCAAAGTACTTGCCATTTTCCTTGGGTTCCTTATCTCCTTGCCAAAGCAAGCACCTCGAAACTGTTAGATCTCCTTCAGTTCCCCTTAGACAAGTTTAAAAATAAAAGCAACAAAACTTCTTGCAAAACAAAAGACTATGTTCTGGATTATGAAGCTGAAAACACTTTCAAAAGTAAAGCATAAAATAAATAATTTGGCATTTAAGACATACCTGACACGAATGCTCTTTCTTCTCTTAAATACATTCCGTGGAAGCACAGCAACTTCTAAAGAGAAACTAAAGAGAAGGGTCTCATTTACATTTTGCAGGCCCATCAGAAGTTGTGTGCAAACTACAGCCTGAAAAACATCACTCAGAATAATTGTGTTTCAAAAAGGGACCTCTTTGAGCCTTTGTTCAGAAATAGCATCTAAAAGGGCAGCAGCTCAGTAGCATTCGTTCTCTGAAACGTTTTCATTTCCAGCTGACCTAAAAGGTTAGCTTGTAAGCTAGCAATCTATTCTTCATAAATATGCCTTCCTAACTTTTAATATGATTTCAACTTTTCTTGAAGACCACTCCTGGCATAATAATAACACAGAAGAGAGAGTTGGCCCTTAGATAGCTTCCTGTTCTTTTCTGTCCTTTTGGGGCGTTCAGCTGTCTCCAAACTCAGGAGATACTCAGACTCTACAAATTACTTCCATAATAATGCTTAAGTACTTAAGTATGTTAAGTGATGTATTACGTACTCAAATGTACTCACATTTATGACTGTGCCAAACACCCTTCTCACACTAACTCTAAGTCTGCATAAGCCAAGTATTCCACTCCCTTTAAAGGTTAAATCTGCTAGTCTCAAAGCACTCCTAGCAGATTAATCTTCATAGAGAACACCGTGAAGTTTCCATTTTCTTTCATAAGACCCAACAGTGGTACCTCCTACTCATCTAAGAGCCAGAGCAGGCACGCTCCACTATCTCTTCTGCTTTGGGGATTTAAAACCCACAACACTTGCTTCTCTGGAGAATCTTCTAACTAATAAGCCTAAAGGGTTTTACAGGAAAGATTTATCTGACCAGCTAAGAGCAAGGGCATGAATCAATGACCCAATAAGTGAAGAGTCCTGCTCCTATGCCTGGGTCCTAGTAAAGAAGAACATGCTGTCAGCCACTGGGGAAAACAGAAACTTTCTTAAGGAATAAAACAAAAATAAGATCCACTCTTCATAGCTAAATACTCCACTAACAGTGAGAGTCACACACTCCCAGACTCTCACCATTTTCAGTTAAAACTCTGCTTACTTCAGTTTGAAACACCTGCATGACAAGGGACAAAAAGTCCTCCACCAGCACCATGAGGGGCTGCCATACTCACTATTGCACTGCTTGTGTCACCTCTTGGTTCTAGCCTCCAATTCAGAGTGTGGACGGAAGGAGGGCATAAACCAGTATGAACCTAAACCAAGGATGGAAAAGCAGTAGCTCCTTAGATCTCACCACAGCTCTCAGTTTCTGTGCTGCAATTTACTCTTCTGAAAAGGAGGATGACATTCACTGCAGTGTTGGGAGGACTAGCTGGTCATCTCCTGCAAATATGTCTACAGGTGTAAATCCACTTTCTGATCAATATGACTTTGATGAATTAAACTTGATCAATCCCGTTCCCCCTCAGGTACCTGTTTGCAAACCAGATTTTCAGTGAATAAAGCATGTCAAATTTACTATAGAACAGTATTGCCCTCCTGTGGCGAAAGACTATTCTGAAGAAACGGATCTTATGAGGGTTCCTCTTGATTTACTTATTTGTTTGTTTCTCGTGCACAGCTTCAGACACACTGGACAATCTTTCTGAAAGGAACTCCAAACTGGAAGACTAACCTCCAAACCCCTCCAAAAAGTAGATCCAAAGTTGGGTTTGGCCTGTTATGGCATAGTAGCTGAACAGAAAGAGTAAGCAGTAGACATGATGCCAGTCCCTCTGGCTCCTAACATTTCTCCTGATGATGTTATTCACAGCAGAAATTATCTGCATTCATCTTCAGTGGTCATGTTGAAGAGTGACAGCATCTTTTTTTCTGTGCACCACCAATTAATCAGTCATCTTCTTCCTTAGATCTACTACTTTTTTATTAATCCGAAAGTCGAACCATATGCTGCCCACTTTCCTCCATCCGTTCACTGGGAGCAGGCATGGACCTTCCAGATCTCACCTAAAACCCATGTAAGTAAACAGATTCCCTCTGGCTTAAACGTCTTCTGGATCAGGTTCTTAATGACTTAGTCAGACCTAACATATGTGTCTGCAGACATGCACAGCAGTAACAGAGACTGCAATACAGGTCAGTGACTGACACAAAGCTTCCCATGGCAAAATCAAGGTCCCCCAGGGTAAAGAACTGATGTTCAAAGCAGAAGGGATCATCATCCCACCCCTGCATATGCAAAGTATTCTCTGAAATCCCTGTAACTTAGCCAAATAGTATAGCTTAACCAACACAGTTACAACTTTTTCTTGGGCAAAAGTCTTGGAGACAATAAAAGCTTCGTAAATATTGGATCAGCCACACACCTGAGAGAAAACTGTTGCAATAAAGAATTTATATATGCAAATGACAGGATGAATATAGCTTCAAGCAGTCTAAATTCTTCACCATTATGTCAAAGTGCTGTTGAAAATCAAGTTACAGTTTCTGTGAAGATTAATTGTACTTGACATATTCCATGGAATGTGCTTGACCTGATCTATTTTACCTGTCAATAGTCAGTTAATATGACTCCACTTTTCTGTCCAGCTGTCAAGGCTGGAGAAATACGGATAAGCATATCTATCTTTCTTTTATGATTGCCAGCTACACAGTGCAAGAATGACTTACCTTTTCCTCCTCCCAGACGGTCTTTTTCTGACAGACACTGTCAGTGCTGCAACAAATTTGAACAGAGTACTAAAAGTAACTATGGTGATAGAATTTTAAACTTTTAACCATGACTATGCATGTCTGACCCTCATGGCTCTTCTGAGGCATGGAACAGAAATAGTCCCATGTGATCAACATTCCTGATACAGAAAAACAAGAGTCAAATCTCATCACTAACTCTAAGAAAAATGTGGCAAAGACCCATGTTCTAGAACTGAATTATTTTATCTTTAGGGTGTGGTGAGAGGGAGGAAGTACCCTATCAACTTTAATAGCTCAGAATCAACTTCAAGACAACATATGTGGCTTTAATCCAGTCTGACTTCAATTTACACATACGTTTCAGTATTTCCTACACTGGGATTTTTGTGTTCCATTCAAATTGGAGAACCCACTCACAAATAATCCATATAGCCAGAGAAAGTTAAGGAATATATCTGTGCTCAAAAAACTAAAAGCATTTTAAGTTGTTTCTGGAAAACACATAGCCCAAAACAGAGGATGAATAGGAATCCCGGAACACAATTAACTTAGCCACAGCCGTAGTTTTTCAACGCACTGGAATGCACTTAATGTGTATTCCATAACACAGTTTTTTTTTGGTTAAAATAAAATCCAACTTCTCTTTCAGATAAGTATTGACAGCAAATTTTCCTTGCTGCTCAATATTTATTTCCGATCAATGAATTTTAATGATCAACTCAAGAGAAATAGTATCTGCTTAGCATTAGTTTGCAGAAGGGTCTATAGAACTTGATGGAAAATGAGGACTTCATACCCAGCTGGGTACATATAGACGGAGGGCAGGATAAGTAATAATTCTCATTTTCTTGGAAATATCTGAAAAGGATTTTTACCTGTGCTTCACTTCCAAGAACATTTTGTGCAGATCAAGCATACAGAACTGCAGCCTTGGAAGGAAAGAGAATGTTTGAAAAGGTTTTATCAACAAGGTCACAGTGAACACTGCTCACTTCCTCATTAGTTCTGTATAAGAAATGTTTATAGACACATGCCAGTTAAGATGACACTAGAGAAATTAGGCTTGCTAGCACTTGATTTAATTGGGCAGATCACCAGTGTCTTTTGAATGAAGGTATAAAAACAACTGCATTTTTACAGCTCAAGCTTCATTGCTGTGTTACAGCAAGGATGTTCACTGGCCACATCTTTCAGCAATATGTCCTTTAGCACAGATGAAGACAAAGAGACATTCGGGACATTCAGATTTCTTCTGGGAACCCTGAAGACATCCCCCCTTCCCTTCTGTATACCTTCTTCCTAACCCTGTGGCAGCGAACAGCCACGTTTGGATCTTGCTACTCGCTCCCAAGAGCAGCAGATTTTTGATTGTTCACTTTATTTATCCATGTTTCCTGATCAGTTTTTATTTTGGGTGCTATCTAGGAAAAACAAATAGAAATTATGAAGTGGCTCACATTTAGATTTCCATTTATTTATAAATTTGGCTAGTAGCTTTGTCATCTGTAGTGCTCGATATTAGTTGTGCTACATTTAACACTATCCAGAATTATTCTTTTCATTTAACCACTTTTTCCCAGAAAATAATTTTCTTGACAATTACACTGATTTATTTTTTGTTGGTAGTCCATCTTGCAGAAGCAAAAGAATCCAGCTGGAACAACTGAGTACAACAGCAGGATACCACCAGCTAGTGCAGTTGTGTCTGTCTCTCTTCTTACTTTTTGACCCAGACTACAGCAAAGAATGTCACTTCATTGTCCCTCCTGTAGCTCGTGCTCACCATATATCTTATATCTGTAAGCTCAGTACTTCTTCCTCTGATGTATAACCCTACTCGCACTCCTTCTCCACAGCACATCTCTACTTGGATAACATGTATTTCAGGCAAGGAGTGAGTCTCTTCTTCTGGCTCATAAGTTATTTTTCAGGCTGTCGTAACACTGCAAGCTAACAAAACGATGACAACTGCTCTCATTCTTGAGACTGGTGTGGCCTTATCTCCCTTTACAATTGTTGTCCTTTGGGGTTCATTCCTCCTGAGCAGATGTTCAGCCACTGCTGCTTAGACTTTTTACATTTGAATGCCGCATAGTCAATAAGGATCACAAAATACTCTGAAATCAGCATTTGGTTGGAGAAGTCCTTCTAACTCAACTGCAGTCTCTCCCTCCTTGAGGAATTTCTCGGTGAGGCCCACTAGGAAGCACTAAGATCTTAGACATAGCAGGTGATGTAGATATTTTCTAGCTCTGAAATCCAGTCTTCGAACGTTCCACACGAAGATTAATGCATTCAGCCGGACTAGAAGCTCCCATCTGTTTGTTTGGCTCAGTTTTCTACAGCTCCCATGACCCTTTTTCTGCCTAAACAGCTGAAATTTCAGGAACAGTGATGAGAATGAAAACTACTCCTTTTATACTCTCGGGTTTTCATGCCAGAGCTTGTACCATTCTGAAATGCCAAGCCACCTTTGAAAGCTGCTCACCAAAAATTCAATTCCTCATATAACAGTAAGTTGAAACATATTGCTGCTTCTGTGTAAGAGTTCTGATAACAAATATGCCAGAAAAGAAAATGTTTCCTATAGGTCTCAACAGTTATAAAAACGATACTGAGCCACGTCTGAATAACGCAAACCTGTGACATACAAGCATTTCTTGCACATCTAGAAAAAGAGTGCCAGAAGTTCAAGTAAGTTTTGAAAGGTATAGGTATCGCTTGGTAAAATTTGAAAGCTATATATGCAATGAAGGAGGAATGGGTGAGACCCCACGGGGAGTCCTGCATCCAGTTCTGGAGCCCTCAGCACAGGACAGACACAGACCTGTTGGAGAGGGTCCAGAGGAGGCCACAAAAAGGATTTGAGGGCTGGAACACCTCTGCTGTGCGGAAAGGCTGATTTGGGGCTGTTTGGCCTGGAGAAGAGAAGGGTCCAGGGAGACCTTACTGTGGCCTTGCAATACTTTAAAGGGGGCTTATAAGAAAGATGGGGACAGGCTTTTGCAGGGCCTGTAGCGATAGGACAAGGGGTAACAGTTTTAAACTAAAAGAGGGTAGATTTAGAGTGGATATAAGGAAGAATTTTTTACAATGAGGGCAGTGAATCACTGGCACAGGTTGCCCAGAGAGGAGGGAGATGCCCCCTCCCAGGAAATGTTCAAGCCCAGGCTGGACAGGGCTCTGAGCAACCTGATCCAGTTGAAGATGTCCCTGCTCATTGCAGGGGGTTGGGCTAGATGACCTTTAAAGATCCCTTCCAGCCCAAACTGGTCTATGACCCTAAATCTCAATTCACCACAGCAGCCAGAAGTCATCTAGAGCTGTAGTCAAGAGCACTAAAACCAACTGCCAAGAATACTGAGTACTTTGTTTCTTCCCAAAACAAGTCAAGGTTCACTTGAATCAGCTGCAAACATCAGCTCCAGAAGGGTAGAATTCATAAGCTGGTTTTCATACACTGATCTTTACCATCAGCCCTAAACAGTTTAGCTAAGGAAGTAATTTCAGTAAGATACTAGCAATAGAAAGCTGTTAGCACCTATGAGAATTAACTACTCCAGAGAGATGTTTTGCAATAATATTATACCAACACCTGCTTTTTTCTTTCACTAGAATTAAGTGCATAGAAGAAAGGATGCACTTTATGAGAATATATATTTAAAAATAAATTCCAAGCTGGTTAGTTCTCTCTGACATTCCAGTAATTCATGTTATGTACATAGGTAAAAAGTCAATGCAATAACGAACATTTCCCCAGTTAATCTTCTCTGCATGTTATGTGATCCATTTTTTTGAGTCCGGCATTTTTTAACTTTCTGCTTAAGTGCACAGAATTAAATCCAAGGAAAATATGAAGCTATTTCAGAAAAAGAAAACAGTTCCATATTTTAATTTAAATGGACAAAACAACTAAAAAACAAACCAGAACAAAACGGTTTCATACACCCTACAACAGAGTAGTTTTCCTATGATTCGGACTTGGAACAAAGCAGACCTAAAACTTCTGATGGTGGAAAAGGACGCATTATCTGGGTTTGCTTGGACAGGGAACTGAGAGTCACCCATGCATAGAATCACAGAGACAGATGCTGCGACGAAGACTGCTCCTCTGAGCTGAAAATGGAGTTTGCACAGAGGAGGAAGGTTTACAATGGTGTCTCAGGTACAGCTGTAAGCCTCCAGGCCGTCTTAGAAACAAATGCATAAAGTGCTTTTAATATAACTATGACTTTCCATCACAGTGAGCTATCACGGACTCCTTAAGGGAGCATCGGAGGAATTCAGCTCCTGTTAGCCCTGCTGAAGTAGTTGAAACTGATGTCTAAAAGCTGACTGTGACCTTGGTCTGAGATTTACAGAACAGCACACAGTGAAGGAACAGGCCTAATCCCTGGACAAACAGGACTGCGTTTTTGATGAGAGATTTCAGCTCAGTTAGTCCAGATGCATATCTCTGACTGTTTTGTCCTGGAAAACCTAAAGCATACCTGAACAAATGCCCTTTAATTTAAAGCGAATTTGAGTGTAAGGAACTATATATCTCTGGGAAAATGAATGTATGAGATCCAGAATGATGATTCCTCTTCTGTTATTAAAAGAAAGCAGAAGAAGAAATAGGATCCCTCCATGTTTACAAAACCATACTGAGAGGCAGGCACCAGACACAGAGAATGTTTTGTGTCACTGAGAAAAGACAATCAAGCACCTCCAAAGCCACCTTGATTTGGAAGGTTCCTGTGCTATCAATTCCTGACATTAACCACAAAGTGGTTTACCTGCACAGACGTGGATTTTTACAGGGTCAAAAAAATTTTAAACTATTAAGACCTAATACAAAATACAAATTAAAACCTGTGATGCAAGTAGAGCCAGTAGGATTGTACACAGTGTTAAGGTACATTTGTGGCTCCTTTCGCAAGATAAGGCTGCAGCTAACTGCTGTGATATGTACCACAGGGAGCTTTGGTCTGCTGGCACCATTAAAATGGGACAGACAGATGCTTTCAAGCCAGTTTTGCCTTCCCATCACATTTCTTACACTTCTTTGGGACTGAGTCTTGTCATTTAGGGAGCCTGCATACTCTCTTGCAGAACAAGACAGCTGATTTTAACTCATGGATTGAGGATGTCCAATTGTCTTAGATCAGCCTTGACTGAACTCTATTATTTAGCACACAAAACCAAGGGAATCACAGAATCCAGGGAGAGGGCACCCACAACTTCTCTAGGCAATCTGTTCCGGTACCTCACAACCCTCACAGTAAAGAATTTCTTTCTTATAGATAATCTAAATCTACTCTTATTCAGTCTAAAGCCCCCTCTTGTCCTGTCACCACATGCCCTTGTAAAAAGTCCCTCTCCTGCTTTCTTGTAGGCCCCCTTTCAGATACTGGAAGGCTGCAATCATGTCTCACCAGAGCCTTCTCTTCTCGAGGCTGAACAGTCCCAACTCTCTCAGCCTTTCCTCACAGGAGAGGTGTTCCAGCCCTCAGATTATTTTTGTCGCCCTCCTCTGGCCCCGCTCCACCAGGTCCATGCCTTTCCTGTGCTGAGGGCTCCAAAGCTGGACACAGGACTCCAGGTGGGGTCTCACCAGAGTGCAGCAAAGGGGCAGAATCCCCTCCCTCGACCTGCTGGCCACGCTGCTTTTGATGCAGCCCAGGATACGGCTGGCCTTCTGGGCTGCAAGTGCACACTGCTGGGTCATGTTGAGCTTCTTGTCAACCAGCACTCCCAAGTCCTTCTCCTCAGGGCTGCTCTCAATCCATTCTCCGCCCGGCCTATATTTGTGCTTGGGATTGCCCCGACCCAGGTGCAGGACCTTGCACTTGGCCTTGTTGAACTTCATGACGTTCGCACACGCCCACCGCTCAAGACTGTTAAGGTCCCTCTAGATGGTGTCCCTTCCCTCCAGCGTGTTGACCACACCACATAGCCTGGTGTCATCAACAAACTTGCTGAGGGTGCACTCAACCCATTGTCCGTGCCACCAACAAAGATGTTAAACAGCACCAGTCCCAATACCAACCCCTGAGGAATGCCATTCGTCACTGATCTCCACTTGGACATTGAGCCATTGACCACAACTCTTTGAGTGTGACCATCCAGCCCATTCCTTATCCTCTGAGTGGTCCATTCGTCAAATCCATGTCTCTCCAACTTAGAAGCAAGCAGGTCATGTGAGACAGTGTCACATGAGTTGCTCTTTCCTTATCCACCAGTGCAGTAACCCCATCGTGGAAGGTTACTAAATTTGTCAGGCACGATTTGCTCTTAGTGAAGCCACGTTGGCTGTCATCAGTCACATCCATATTTTCCATGTGCCTTAGCATAGTTTCCAGGAGAATCTGCTCCATGATCTTGCTGGACACAGAGGTGAGACTGACTAGCCTGTAATCCCCGGGTCTTCCTTTTTACCCTTTTTAAAAACACGCGTTATTTTTCCCCTTTTCCAACCACTGGGAACTTCACCGGACTGCCAAGACTTCTCAAATATGATGGGTAGCAGCTTAACATCTTCATTTGCCAATTTCCTCAGAACTCGCAGATGCACCTCATCAGGTCCCACGGACTTGTGCACCTTCAGGTTCCTTAGATGGTCTCGAACGTTCTCCTACAGTGCACAATTTCTCTGTATTCCTCCCAGGCTACCTGTCCTTGCTTCCACCCTCTGCAGGCTTCCTTTTTGTGCTTCAGTTTGTCCAGGAGCTCCTTGTTCATCCATGCAGGCCTCCTGGCATTTTTGCCTGAATTTCTTTTTGTTGGAATGCACCGCTCCTGAGCTTGGAAGAGGTGATCCTTGATATTAACCAGCGTTCTTAGGCCCCTCTCCCCTTCAGGGCTTTATCCCATAGTACTCTACTGAGCAGATTCCTGAAGAGGCCAAAGTCTGCTCTCCTGAAGTCCAGGGTAGTGAGCTTGCTGCGCACCCTCCTCGTTGCCCTAAGGATCTTGAACTCCACCATTTCATGACCACTGCAGCCAAGGCTGCCCTTGAGCCTCACATTCCCCACCAGCCCCTCCTTGTTGGTGAGAACAAGATCCAGCATAGCACCTCTCCTCATGGGCTCCTCTGTCACTTGGAGGAGGAAGTTATCATCAATGCGCTCCAGGAACCTCCTGGATTGCTTATGCCCTGCTGTGTTGTCCCACCAACAGATATCGGGATGGTTGAAGTGCCCCATGAGGACCAGGGCACGTGAACCAGGGCTGCTCCTATCTGTCTATAAAGGCCCTCATCTGCTCGGTCTTCCTGGTCAGGTGGCCTGTAGCAGACCCCCACTATAATGTCACAAGTTCCTGCCCTGCCTTTAATCCTGACCCATAATCTCTCAGTCGGCTCCTCATCCATCCCCAGGCAGAGCTCCATGCATTACAGTTGGTCACTGACACAGCGGACAACACCCCCTGCTCGTCTCCCCGGCCTCTCCTTCCTAAAGAGCCTGTATCCTTCCATTCCAACCCTCCAGTCATAGGAGGCATCCCACCACATCTCTGTGATGCCAATGAGATCATAGCCCTGCAGGTGTGCGCACGTCTCTAACTCCTCTTGTTTATTCCCCATGCTGCATTCATTTGCATTGAGGCATTTAAGTTGGGCCCCCCATGGAGCTGTTATACTGGCTGGAGTTCCTTTGTGCTGCCCTTCAGGTGCTCTCCTGCTGACCTGTGATCCTTGTCCAGGCTCCGGGCATCTACTACTGTGACCAGCATCAAACTGATAGCAGCGGGATGGACCGAGGTTCCCCTCCCCTGGCATCTTTAGTTTAAAGCCCTCTTCACCAGCTTGGCAAGCCTATGGACTGAAGATGCTCTTCCCCTTCTCTGACAGATGGATCCCATCAGCCCCCAGTAGAGCCGGTTTTTCAAAGCAATTCCCATGGTCTAAGTAGCCGAACTCCTGGCTGTGACATCAGTCCTGTAAACATTTGCTGATTTGCCAGATTCGAGTAGCCCTTTCAAACCCCTTCCCTTTGACCAGGAGGACTGACAAAAAAACTACCTGCACTCCAGATACCCTTACTGCCGCTCCCAGGGCTCTGTCATCCTTCTTGATAGTCCTCTGACTTCTTCTGGTCCTATCATTGGTGCCCACGTGAAACAACAGCAATGGATAATAGTCAGTGGACTGTACAAGGCTTGATAGTCTCTTGGTGACATCCCTGATACCAGCCCCCAGCAAGCAGCACACCTCTCGAGAGTGTGCATCGGGTCGGCAAATGGGTGCCTGTGTACCTCTAACAAGAGACCTGCCTACTACTATCGCCCAAGGAAAATGTCAAGATGTTCAGGAGGGTGAAATCTAGAGTGGTTACCACCAAAATGGTATTATTTACTCACTGTCAAAAATAGGCAACGTACCAGGACTGAAGTTGGTACGCAAAGGTACTGTGGTAACTCAGATGAAGCTACAGGCAAACCTTGACTATGTGGAGACCGATTTATAAATTATTCTATTCTTATTCTGTAATATTTAATAATCAAAAGTTGTGAGGTTGTTATAGACAAAAGGTCAACTACTGGAAAAAAAAAACCACTCCAAAATCCAGAAAGTAGAAAATGCTAGACTTCATAGATGAGAGCAGAACTGTACAGAAATCTGTAACTGGGGGAAGTTTTGAATTAGGTAGTACCCGAGCTTATTTATCTTGTTTGCTGCTACATTCTTCAGAAAGGCATTATACTATTGCTTCTCTTCCAGACGGATAGGGAAGGAAAAGTTAGTCTTTCATTGAACGAGCACTCTTCCAAGATATCTGCTAAGATGTGGTTAATTTGGTAAAGCACTAAATAGTGCTAGGATCTAGATTAATCTTCTTCTAAATGAGGAAAAGTATAGTTATAGCACAGATATAACAGGTGCCTGATATCTAAGATTAATCAAGAAATACGGTTATGATTAGATATCTTGGTTTGGGCTTCTTTTCCTGTCATCTTTTCACTACACTTCAATGTGTACTTCAATGATCACTGCAACTGCTCTTCAATGTAATGTATACCACAATACTTTTGCCTGCTTCTACAACTTAATCTTATAGCAACAGCTTCTAGGTTCATATAACTGAAAATCTCTGCATTGACTTAGGAAAATGTGGAAAAGACGTTTATATTGCTTACACGGCAAAAATGAGAGTCCAGTAAAAATCCTCCCCAAGGCATTGTTTTCAGAAATCTCATTATAGTTTAGGCAATCTATTTGTTTTCATACGACTGATTTATAATGCATGAAGGCTTGGTGTTGACAGTACTAGAGAGTTCTGCTTTAATTTGCTCAAGGTCACACATGAGATCTGAGGTGAATTTATGAAGTGAACTTTTTCCTCCACCACCAGCTAGGCTCAGGAAAGAAACCCCACCACTACCTTTCTAAACAAACTCCACACAGAAATGCTCGGCTATGCTGAAGACCCCATATTACACAAGCTTTGCAGTGCGCAGAAGAGTATTCATCAAGAAGACAAGAGAAGGAAGAGCTTTCTCCACTGCTTCCCCCTCAGGAACACCCACTTAGAGTGTGCTCTGCATCTCCTGCACTTCTTTCACAGCTGCATTCAAATTTAGCAGATTTTTTAAAAACTGGAGAGGATATAAACCAACCCTGGATTAAATATTGGGCATTTTCATAGTATCAATGTTTTTTTCTTAATACAGCTTGACTTAATCCCCTCCAGAGATTTCCCGTTGTCTACTGCACTTTTTGGCTGAAGACGAAGTGCTGCGAAGGGAGGCTGGCACCATGCAGAATGGGGCACTCCTGCCCAAGAGCTGCCCTCTCGGCACACACCACCAACCTCAGGGCCATACCCATCAGCTCACCCCTCAATAACAACCCCATCTACCCATTCTTACGTTTCTCACAACCCTCTTTCTCCCCACACCATCAAACCCCTCTGTGCTGTCCTGGGCAGAGGCATCCTCCAGTGCCACCTCCAAGGGCGGACAGCGTCCTTCTTCCCCTCACAGGGAGTAACGGGAACCTGCTCTCCACTCTTGCCTTCCACCCCCTCCTAACCTGCTTTTTCTTTATACTCGTGAACATTGTACTAATATCTGAAAACTTTGCTCAGTCAGAGGGCTGGTGTTCAAACCCATCATGTCCCCTTTTCTTCCCATAGCTGATAGCAACACCTCGCTGAAGGACACACAGGGTGCAGGAGAGCGTTCGCTGTAGCTACCACAGGCTTCAAAAAAAAAACCACTCAGGAGAACTGCCACATTCAGCATACTTCCACATTTTGTGGAGCAAACATTCAGGAGAATGACACAAAGCCACCTAGGGAGAAACAGCCCAAAACTCATTCTTCTCACGCTCCCTAGACCCCAAAACAGACGCTAAATTTCCGACCTAAAATTGGATTTTTAAGCTCTTTTCTTCACAGCTGCACCCCACGCCCTCACCCAGGAGCAGGGCGGAACCCGCACCTCAGCGGCCGCCCGCCGGGGCGGGAAGCCGTACGGCATGCCGGGACTTGTAGTCCCCCGGGCAGCTGCGGGCGGGAAGCCGCACGGCATGCCGGGACTTGTAGTTCGCCGGGTAGCGCGACATGGCTGCGCCGAGGGCGGTGGCAGCTTTGGGCGCCGCGCTCCTCCTTGCCGCTGGCGCCCAGGCTAGCAAATACTCCCGGGAGGCCAACGAGGGGCTGGCGGCCGCTGGCGCCAAGCGGCGGGAGGCCGGGGAGTTCCGGGTGGTGAGGCTGAACCAGGTCTGGGAGAAGGCGCAGCGGGTGAGTGAGGCGGCGCGGGAGGAGCGGGACGATGGCGGCGCTCTGAGGAGGTGCTGCGGGAGGGCTCGTGAGGAGACCCCAGGGTCGGGCTTGGCCGCTTCGGACCCGCGTTCTCCGTCAGCCGCCCCGGGAGCTGGGTGACGGCGGGGGGAGCGGCTCGGGCGGCGCTTGGAGCGGGGAACTTGGGCGTGAGGAGGTGCCGAGGCTGTCCGGCCCCGCGTTGCCTCGCCAGGCCCCGGCGTGGTGTCGGGCCTGTGGGCTGCAGTGGCTTTTGCTGAGTTCTCAGGGCTGACGGGCAGCTCGGAGCAGGACCCGCACAGCTCAGCTCCCGGGGGGCCGCGCAGGCGGCTGGGACCAGCAGAGCTGTGTAATAGCAGAGCTGGCTGTGTAGTCTCCTCTCAGGAGCTGTCTCCTTCCCCTCTCCTGCCATGTCGTATGCCCATGTCATGGGAAGCGTTGATGTTCCCAGGTTTAAATCCGGCAGTTAAATCTCATGCCCAGGAAATGGCAGAGAGAGTGAAGTCCCTCTGGTACCATGGAGGGTTTGAGACTGGTTCCTGCACTCGCTGTTGCATGCTTTTAGCCCTTTTGTTACGGGGCGTGATGCTCTCCTTTGTCTGAAGGCAGTGGCCTGAGTTCCTCCTTTGCACAGGACAGGAGCTCACTGCGCAGGAGGGTAAGAAACCCTCCACCTTGGTGGTTGTGTCAGCTGTGGTATTTCATTTATACCAAGTGATGTAGGCACATGTGGGAGGACCAGCAAATGGATGTCGCCATTCCCAGATGAGAGCCTTAATTTTGATGGTGATACTTGAGTTTCACTGTGAGCTGAAAAAATATTGATTTAAAGTGAAAATACAGTAAAAATAATCAGTTACAGTGGAAATATTTAATTACAGCAAAGCAGAACAGCTCCAACAGGAGGGGAGGAGTGCACTGCACACCCATATTCATGTCATAAATATTGTAGAGCATGGAAGTTAGGATTGTGGCTGGTAAAGGTTCACTTCTTTCAGGCAAAGGAATATAGCTAATATTAATCTTGGATTTCCTGTGTCCTGGATAGGCATTCCTCAGCCTGAGTGATTGAATTAGAGGCAGGAAATCCCTAGGTTTAGTAAAAAAAATAGAACTCCTGCCATAATGCTGTGTGGTTATATCCAGCTTCCCAACATGCCAAAAGAAGGTATTATAAATACCTCATCCCTTAATGGGAAAAGGATGGGATGGGGGATAGGGCAGTGTGTGAAACTCCAGCTGTGAACTGACAGCTGAAGAAGAAACAACATGGAGACTAGAAATAAACTATAATGATAGTATTGTCGGTTTTGTCTGATTTTTCCAATTACAGTCTTTTCTATTTTTCATACCTGGATCTTCTGGAATTCAAATTTGAGATGCTTTACATCGTCTGCATGAAGTCTTGCTGCTCAAGATGCAAAAATGTAAAATGTAAAATGGTGTTAACTCTGTCAGGGTAAAGAACTAAGCTTTAGTAACTTCTATATGTGAGAGACAGCACCTACTTGAACTTAATTTGCCATTATATAAATTTCACTTTTGAGTACAATTGACACCCAGCCTATGTTTTAGAAAGTGATTTTTCAGTGTGTCTGGGCAAGGTTTGAAATAAGAGGAAAACTAAGCCTATGTGTTAGACCTGCTTTGAAATACTTGTGTGTGCTGTTGCTGAACTCTTTCCTTCGTTTTGGTAGTGGTGGAGGTAGTACTAAAAATAAAGAACTCCTTTGTTTTTACATAAAAGATAGATATTGCAATTCAGCATTGCAACAGACAGCTGGGTGAGCAGTCCTTCAAGAAAGCCCCCAAACATCTCTTGGTGGGAACCAGGAGCTGGCAAGCCAGTGTTCCCTCCTGTTTCCCTGAGGGTAGAAGGGAGGGAAGGTTTGATCTTTCTTCAGCATCCCTCTGCATAGGTACATGTTTTATTCAAAAACTTTAAAAAGTTATGTTAATACCAGAGTTGTTCTTAGCCAGACCTTCATTCTATAGTTATTTGAACCAATGACAAATACTCTGTAGGTTTCACAAGGTACGTGGTTTGGCCTGCTGGTCTCTAACAGTTGATCTACTGTGCTGAGGTTGTTGCCATTGGTGTAGTTCTAGCATCGCTTGTTATAACGAGATGTCTCCAGTCTTTCTGTTTAGAAGTTCTGATATTCTTCTCTGGAGCTTTTAGAAAATGTTAAATGAGGTTGCACTAACTGCAGAGGAGTATCTAACATAAACTGTATTGTGTAATCTTTTATACATTAGTGTGTCTCTGATGATAAATTTGTACATTTAAAAGATTTTGTTGTCCTATATTTACATTATTTAGGAGTTGAATTAGTTGTTATCTGAGTTACTGCTGGTGATTTTTTTCCTTGATTTGCTCAGCCTTACAACATCTTAAAGTCCATGCTATTTGAATGCTGACGTTGGAGCACAGAACTACGGAGAAGTTCAGTCATTTCCTTCACTATTTGTAGGAATAAATCTTCCTCCTGAAGCATCAGAACATGATTCTTGTGAGCAGAGCAGTGTTACCTGGTGCCAGTGCAGCACTGACACTCTGGCTGCCCAGGCTATCCTGCTCCAAAAAAGCAAATAAGTACATAGCTGCTCCAAAAAAGCAAATAAGTACATGAATAAGTTTTTTTGACTTTACACGTACTAAAAATTGCAGCTGAAGTGGTTCCTGCTAAGTGCTTAGCTTTTATCAGTTCCCCAGAAGTACACTGTGTAGAAGACAATAGGGAGGCTCCTTTGCTTAGTATTAGATCAGAAGTTTTAATGTGTTCTATTAATTTTATATTTACTTGTGATTCTGACTACTCTGGATTTTAGTAAATTATTTCAGTAAGCTAAGTGCAACATGCAGAAAAAAACATTAGTTTAAAAATTAAAATAATTGTATTCAGTAGCACAAGACTAATATGACCCTAAGCTGAAAGCAGAAACAATATTGTGCATCAGTTCCTGAATTCCTGTCAATAAGAATTTAGTGCGTTAGCTCAGAAGAACAACATTTTTCTTAATTATTTTCAGATAACTTGCTGATATTCAAATGAATGGCTGAATCTTGTCAGTATCATTCTGATGTTTAAAAATAATGCTGAGTTCTGAGTCTGTGTTTATTAAATGTACTGCTTTCTCACTGAAAATGAGGAATTTTATAATCTGTCATCTGTTCTTCATTACAAAAAAACCTTCCAGTCGGGAAGTTCAAAAGATTAGGCAATGCTGCTTAGCCAAGTACATAGTAGTCATTGTCTCTGTTCCTGTTTTCCCTGTATTTGACAAAATTTCAAGCTGACCTAGCGCTTTTTTTCCCCCCCACCCCATTGCATTAGCCTAAATATGTTATGTTTTTGTTCTTTTATGTGGGACAGGAGTACCTGTAGGTTGTGTATGTTCTTAATGCACATAAACCATGTTAAGAAATGATCTTAGAAATGCATGCACTTTGATAGTAAAAATTGCTGAGAAGTGGTTCTTTGACCTGCAAGGCCATGTTCATTGTCCCGGTAGTCTGCAAAACCAAACTGACAAAATTTACTGACTCCCTATAACTGTGTGGTCCACAAGAAAGCACATGTGTTGGCAATGACATATTGTTTGAGACATTTGATTGTTACTGCTTTTTGTGAATTAGTGAAACTGAACTTTTTTTAAATTTTTTTTTTACATTCTTTGTTATTGGTACTGGACATTTTTAAAGTAGAATAGTTTTTACAAGGTGGTCCCATTAAAAGTGGAGGAAAAACCCCACTGAAGTATTACTTGAAGGAACACCAAAGAAAGACACAATTTTTTAACTCTTACGTGATTTCACTGTTACCCAAGTAGCTGAAGAGCTGAGAAAGAAGGCTACGGAATCACTGTCTGTTACCACTAGTATTCTGGGGGCATTGCCCTGTTCATAGGCAAGAGATATTATGTATGCAGTAGCTTAAGGCCCTTAAATTCAGATGGATACATAGAGTAAAAGAAAACAATGCTGTGCTGTATTGGCTATGCATCTATACTGGCTTCTGAGGTAACATTGCAGCAAGAGGTGACTTCACATTGCAGCAAGAGGTGACTCCAAGTAACTGAATACAAACCTTTCTCTGTTCTTGTTAGCTTCATCTCTCTGCTGTGAAACTGGCGGAGTTGCACAGTGATCTAAAAATACAAGAAAAGGATGAGCTAAGCTGGAAAAAACTGAAGGCTGAAGGGCTAGATGAAGATGGAGAGAAAGAAGCCAAACTTAGACGCAACTTAAATGGTAAGGTATATCTTTGCAGAAGGAGGTTAAACTTTGCATCAGACATGTGCGTGGTTAGATAGCTGTGTTTGAACCATTGAATACTAGGTTGTCTTTCCAGACACTGAGTACACGAGTTCTTTGCAGGTAACTAGGGAGCTGTGGAGGCTAACAAGTTCCTTTGCTCCTTCTTGTTTTCAGAAGAGGTCGTTAAACCTGGGACCTCTGTGTCTTAAACTGTTAGCTTTTCCACTGTGAGCTGCAAAATCTAGCTCTGCAAGTCAAGGATTTAAGCAATCTCTCATCTTCCATACATCTGTACTTGGTTCTAATGTTTCTGTATCTTCTATTCCCCTGAAGTCATTATGACTAAATATGGAATGAATGGAAAGAAGGACTCTCACCTAGTTGATACCAACTACATTAAAGATGGTACAGAAAGCGATACACTAGAGGATCCAAGACTGGAGAAATTATGGAGCAAGGTGAGTAAGATTTCCAGGAACCAGAGTGTAGGAAATCAGTGTTTCTTCGCTGAACTGTTTTCTGTGTCTTCTGAGAGCCCCCAGACTTGGAATTGAATAGCTTTACTACGCTGTCTTTAAGTACTGGCCAAGCTGCTGTGCTCTGTAGCTCACATCTTTGTGCCCTGAGGGCATCCCACCTGCATCCAGCTCAGCATATGTGGCAGGTTCTCTTTGCCAAATAAAGCACCCACATCAGTCTGCATGGAGGAGATAAGATCCTGGGTCCACTGAGGACAAACAGAGCTTTTCCTCAAATTTCACTGAATTCATGATTTTCCTTTTTGACTGTTAGGCTGTGTGGTAGTATACCTTTGTTGTTTTTCCTGTTTTTCGTGTTTCTGTTTCTGGTCTTTTTTTAAAAGATGCCTGTAAAATAGAACCATTTCATAGAGTGTTTAGAAGTTAAACGTGTGGTGGGGGATGTTAAATAACAATTTTCCCAACCTGCTATTCAAGTGAAATTTTCCAGGATTTGCATTAATGCATAAAAAAATAGAAAGTGTACTGTCAGTCTGGACAGTTAAAACTGGTGAGGTCATAATCATCAAAAATTAACTGATTCAGATTTTAAGAAACAGGTAGTCAAGTAAGGCAAAGAATTCTTGCAGCAGTCTAGTGCAGTGGTAGGAAAGCAGAGAAAAATATTTACTGGGTTTTAAAATGTTAGTGTAAGCAGGAATGTCTCTGTCAAGGGACATGATGTCATGTGCTTTGAGGAACAGTAAAGCGCATCAGATAGAAATATTCCCTAAGCGAAAAAAAAAGGGAATTGGGCTGAACACGTATCAAAAGCATTCACTTTTGATCATGCATTGCAGCAAGTCAGTCACCAGATTTGTGGGCAGTGTTGCAGCTGTCTGACATGGGCTTCTCTAATTGCTAAAAAGTAGTCCAGTGAGGAACAAATCACTGCAGAGCAAACGCACGACAGTGATAAAATCTTCACTTGCCTGTAGAGTAAGATTTCTTCTGTAAAGACTGTGCTTGATACCAGGTTGCATCCCTCATGCGAACAGTCCCCTCACAGTTGCATGTGGAGCTCTATGGCCCTTATTTCTGTATCAAATTGTTTCCCATAGAATAGAAATGACAGACACTTTTCACTGGGTAGTCCATAGCCAGTCTAGCTTTATAAGTCTGAAGCAAACTGCCTTTTGACATGATTAAAGCCACCATATCCATCAATGTCTAAACTCTGCCCTCATACTCATGTAAAAGAATTTCAAACAAAAGATCTTAAGGAAAAGGTGGACTTAATAATTTTCTAAACCTGGTGGGAAGTGGGAAGAAGTTTTGGCAGTTGAGTGCACTTAAAAGCACTTGGCCTGGGAAGCACAATGAGCTCATGTTTCTTTCAGGCCAAGACCTCTGGGAAGTTCTCTGATGAGGAGTTGGATAAGCTTTGGCGAGAATTTAAGCATCACAAAGAAAAGATTCGTGAATACAATATTCTGCTGGAGACTGTGAGCAGAACAGAAGGTGCCTGAACATTTCTCTGATGTTTCAAGATCAGTACAACTCTTTTCTTTGCCCATTGGCTCCACTGTTTCCAAGTTTCTTTGAAATTCCTGAAGTCTGACGTTTCTGTCAGAACAGCTTGCAGCTGCTGACATTTTCTAGATACTTGCTGTGTTCTGCATTAGCTGCCAAAAATCTTGCCAGCTAGTGAAAATGTTTTCTCATTCTGCCTGCGTTTCAAGCAGAGAAGATGCCATCAGGTTAGCAATGGTGGCCATAGTCGTTTACTAGAAATTCTGCATCAAGCATAGATGCACTGCTGCAAAATGTGATTCTGAAGTCTGCAGAATATGCATGTTTTATCTCACCAGCTGGGAACCCAAGAGGATATCTTTGAATATCTTGGGCACTGAGCCTGAGGTGTATTAAAGCATCGGGGATCTGAATCCAGCCTGCTGTACTAATCCTTGCTAAAATTTTGTTAGAGCCAAAGTATTCTAAGGCTTATAGGCAGTTTGATGTTTGCATTGTACAGTCCAAGTTGGAAGCTACTGGCAGTCACTTCAACAGCAGATGTCCTGACTGGTTTGTAAAATGCCCAGGGAAGAGGGCATAGGACTCATCAACCATCCCTGTTTCATTTCCTTGGGATATTGCCAACCTAGGAAAATAAGAACATTTCCTCACTAAAATCTTGGCTGGTGGCCAGCAGGAATGAAAAGGCTGTAATATTCTGTAATATCGCCCACCAGAGCACAGAGGAGCATTGATCTTAATATTGACCTGCAAAAGGAATTACTGCTACTTACAGCTCAAATGCTAAGAACTTATCATCTTACATTCACCTCATATATGGGGGATTTCTGGAACTTTTTACCTGTCAGGGTTTGGCCCACAATCAATAGCACTTTTCTTCTTCAACAGATATCCACAAGAATGTTATCAACCCATCTGAAGAGAACCTGGTGAAAGAGGAAATCTTGCACAACAAACACAGAGAACTCAAAGACAAGCTAAGAAGCATCAATCAGGGGTTTGAGCGTTTGCGTAAAGTCAGTCACCAGGGATATGACACAACCAGTGGTATGATACGGTGGTTTTTTATGCTTATTTGGGATTAATTTAATTAAAAAAAAAAAAAAAAAAAAAAAAAA
>Ga0065711_1034344_pt1 | contig 23939 bp, 16 predicted proteins | sample Hoacrofraction12_FD_59098 | JGI IMG/M metagenome (GOLD analysis project Ga0065711, IMG submission 59098) | Hoatzin crop microbial communities from Cojedes, Venezuela - Epithelial fraction 12 v2 (version 2) | ecosystem: Host-associated > Birds > Digestive system > Esophagus > Crop | place... | reverse complement strand
AGACCCGCCTGGACAAGGTCCTGTGCAGCCTGCTGTAGGTGACCCTGCTTTGGCAGGAGGGTTGGACTAGATGACCCACAGAGGTCCCTTCCAACCCTTACCATTCTGTGATTCTGTGATTATCATGAGTGAAAAAGTAGGTTTTCCAGCCCTTCTCCTGCAAAAGAAATGAAGGGCGTTGATGACACAGTGTTATTGCTACTTAATATTAGAGAAACACATACTCATATTTTTTTTATTATACAGTACACTGTTTAATACATATTTGTGAATTCTAGTCAACATGGTAGATTTGAAATTGCAGTTCATAAAATCACTTATAGAAGTTATTGGATTGGGCGGGGGTGGTGGTTGGATCAGTCGGAGGTTGAGCAGGAGACACTGGCATTTAACCATAGTTTATAAATACAGATTATAGATTTGACACACAGTGGTGTTTGCTCTTTTCAACTCCAGTATTTTACTTTCATCTCTGTGATATTTCCTAGTGTACTGGTACCTTTTTTCTAAAAAGGCTAATCCTACCGACAGGACCTGGCTTTCCTAAGCTGTATGGGTAGATGCTCTTTGCTCAGGAGCAATGGAGACTTTCTGCAAAATTGCTGTGATCGTGGGTTCCTGGCACAGAATTATTAAAGTCAGTAGGGCTGTAAGCTGCAACTCCACTCTGCAAAATCTCACAGAGGAAGAAGAAGAAGGAGGAAGGCTGGGGAGGCACCGGGCCAGGCAAGCAGGAGCAGGGACAGGGGCGAGTGGCAGTCCCGGGTTACCTCCCATGTCTGTCCAGAGCACAATCTGCCGGCTCACCCTGCATCACTGCCAGAGCGTTTCTTTACCATCGCTACACAGCCCTTTTTGTAGCGGCCACACTTGTTGTGTTTGCAGATAATTCCTGTCGTCGTTTCTTGGATGAGGAGCATGTGGGCTATGTCTTTTCCTGGCTTCCACAAGCTCCGGTTTTAATGGAACCCAAAGAGCGTAAAACTGTTTGTCTCAGTGAATCATTTTGCTGTGAAATTTCTGCTGCGATGTTCAGGTCGATGTGAGCTGTTGAGCCAGTGAGACTATTGGGTTGTGCGTTCCTTCGAATGTTAAATTTCTCACAATAACCACAACAAAGTTTTTAATTGAAACAATGAGAGGAAATTAGTTTGCAAATCACTTTTTGTCTACTAATTCAATCTGAGTTTAAACTACAACCCATTTTAGTTGCTCTGATTGGGGGTAATGGTGATGAAATAACACTAACACAGATTAAAAATGGCAGAGGCAGCTCATCTTCAGGGTATTAACAGAACCCCCCGGTAATTCTGACCTTGCTTCAAAGTAGTTACTCGCTTGGATCCTGTGCAGCAGGTGACTCCCCTCCCTATCTTTCCCTTAGTAAGTATATGGTTTTCACCTGGACCTACTCAGACTCCCTGTTGGGTTGTCCCTGCTCATGATGCTGTTAGTGCTGAGGAGAGCAGGCTCTGGTCCGAGGCAGGTGCTGCCCGCTGGTTTGTTGGTAAACTTTGGTCAGGCTATTACTGGGCCCCCTAATGCAAACCAGAGGCTGCAGTCAAGGGGGGGAAAAGAGAGTGAATAAGGGGTGAATCTCATGCCAGTGGGAATATCTCCAGGTTCCCAGAGACCATGCTGTAATAATATTGGGCTTGCAGGTGCAAGAATGTATGTGGGAGAATAACAGCAGGAGAGCAACAAGAAGAGAAAACGTTTCTGTTGCTTAGGTGAAAGATTAAAGAGCTGCGAGAGGCTCTGCGGGCTACAGAACTGATTTGCAAAGGCTGAGGCAGCGAAGGTGCTGCGCGACGAGACAATGGGGATTTCGGTGCTTACTCCCAGCTTTATTGAAGTTTTTTACCTAACGAGTCTGTGAATAAAACAATCAATTCTCAGGATAATGTCTGGCATTGTAGCTGCTTACAGACCTGAGAAAAGCCTGGGAGGTTCTGCTTTTGGATTTTGATACCCGCGTGTTGTTTTAGTTTCTCATGGTCCCATCTGGGCCTATATTGTCGTTTTTGTTTAACAGGAATTGCTTCCTAGCGGAGGCGGTTAGGGGACAGACTCCTGCTTAAGGATGCTTGACAATAAGATGAACCTAAACTGCTGATTTAATTTCAGAATTGACTTATAATGGCAGGAGTTATAATGATGATTATGTTTTATTTTGGCAACATATCAGACAAGGCACTGCTATGTCAGCCACATATCACAAAAGCACTGCAAAAGAAAAAATTCATTCCAAAAGTAGTTTTCAGCCTAAATTTAAGACTTATCTTTTTTTTTTTGGCGGGTTCTATTCTATATTATAAAGATATTAAGTCTGAAGAAAAGGTGCATTCAAAGGTCTGTATTTTTCCATTATCTTCACATATTTAGGGACGTGCTTTTCTTTCAGCAAGAGGACAACAGGCACAGCTTGTCATCCTTGTGCACCTATTCCTCTCAGTTTCTCTGCTTGCATGGCTCTGGATCTGAATACCTCCTTGAATCAATGCAAATGAATGACTTCTCCGAGGGAGTACGTGAGTCTTCTAACAAGCTAGTGATGGGGAAGAACATCTGTTGTCCTTTAACGTCGTTTTGAGGGCTTGCAGATTTATTTGAAGTGTTTTCACTCATACCACTTGGATTTTCTGCAGCTTGCGAGGCTTTGTCTTTTCTGTGAGGGAAAGACAGGAGACTCCTCACACTTGCCTCCCCCACGTATGCTTCCTGTTACTATACAAGGTCTGTTTTAAGAATACAAACTTCTGGTTACTTTTTCTGAAAAGTGTTAGCTTATGTGTAATGGCTTTCTAATGGTAGTTAGGAATACTTTTCCCTTTTTACTTTCAGTGATTTTTTTTTTCAAGTAATATTGAAGAAATACTATAATGTATTTTTAAAGCACAATTTGGCTGCATATTTGAGAGAAATAAACAAGGTGAGAAACTCATTAATCTTACTAAGCCAAGCCCATTAAGCCAAGCATTTGACACTGTCCTGCACGATATCCTTGTCTCTCAATTGAAGAGATGTGGATTTGATGGATGGACCACTCAGTGGGTAAGGAATTGGCTGGATGGTCACACTTGAAGAGTTGCAGTCAATGGCTCGATATCAAAGTGGAGACCAGCGACAAGCCATGTTCCTCAGAGATCAATATTGGGACTGGCACTACAGTATCTTTGTTGACGATGTGGATAGTGGGATTGAGCGCACCCTCAGCAAGTTTGCCAATGACATACCAATGACACCAAGCTGAGTGGTGCGATTGACACCCTGGAGGGAAGGGATGCCATCCAGAGGGTCCTGGACAGGCTTGAGTGGTGGGCCTATGATAACCTCATGAAGTTCAACAAGGCCAATGTGTGCTCGCAGCCCAGGCGGCCAACCACCTCCTGGGCTGCATCAAAAGCAGCATGGCCAGCAGATCAAGGGAGGGGATTCTGGCCCTTTACTCCACTCTGGTGAGACCCCACCTGGAGCCCTGCGTCCAGCTCTGGAGCCCTCAGCACAGGAAGGACTTGGAGCGGGTCCGGAGGAGGGCCACAAAAACGATCAGAGGAATGGAACACCTGTGATAAAAGGCTGAGAGAGTTGGGGCTGTTCAGCCTGGAGAAGAGGCGGCTGCGGGGAGACCTTCTATCAGCCTTCCAGCAAGTGAAGGGGGCCTACAAGAAAGCTGGAGAGGAACTTTTTACAAGGATGTGTAGTGATATGACAAGGGGTAATGGCTTTAAAATAACAAGATGGTAGACCTAGATACAAGAAAGAAGTTCTTTACCATGAGGGTTGTGAGGCACTGGAAGAGGTTGCCCAGAGAAGCTGTGGATGGCCCTCCCTGGCAGCATTCAAGGCCAGGCTGGATGGAGCTCTGAGCAACCTGGTCTAATGGAAGGTGTCCCTGCCCATGGCAGGGGGGGTTGGAATGAGATGATCTTAAAGGTCGCTTCCAACCCTTACCATTCTATGATTCTGTGATATTCTGTAGATTTAACTTTAGAGTGTTTGTCCAGTGTCCAAATGTTGCAAATACGTTTACATCTCATTAAGGGAAACTGTTCAAATGAACAGAAGTTCAGGAGCCGGAGCACTTTCCTGCTTTGCAGTAAGCATGTTCACGGTGGCATGAGGTCTCTCTCTAGGCTGGTCAGACAGGCCAGGATGAGTTTACACGTTGTTTTATCTGCTGAATCGGGAAGTTTCTATGTGTCTGTCTTTGGAGGAGGAATTTCCATATAAACAGGCTTTTGTCTGTGATACTTTGAGGCCTCTAATTAATTACATTTCAGCTGGAGTCGGGAGGGTTTGGATTCACACTCCGCACTTCCTCCTGCAGGATAATAGGACCCAATGGCTATTTTGGAGAGTTACTTTCTAAAACAAGTGTTAAAAGGCTGGGAAAATGCGCCTCGTAAGCATCCAGGCTTTAAAAACGTAGTCTAATAAACCCACAGTTATTTGTGAGTGCCAGCACTACTGGCATCTCTTTTGTAATGCCTTAATATCCTAAGCTTTTAGAAAGCCTGCGAATTTGTTGCTTGTTTGCACTTTTTTATAAATGCGTGTTTTACAAATGCATTTCTTAACACAGACACTGCTATTCACTTTTGGCTTAATTTCTCTACAGTGTAAATAACACTTTTTTGTAAAGCAGTTTTCCTTGACTATTGGTAATGCATCTAGAAAGTTATTCCTCTAGAGAAAGAAAGGACGGTTTGCTGCAGAATGCCTTCTTCCCTCTTGGGTTAATATGGGAAATTGTAATCACTGTCTCGGTGAACGTTGTTGGTTTTGTTACCCTGATGGGAAATATATCTTCACTAACACAGAATGAAACTGCTGATAAAATGCCTTTTAATTATTAAGTGCTTGTAGCTCATGAACACTGAAAACAGTACACGCTACAGTGATTTAGTTAAACTATTCCTATTTTTATACTTTCTAAGTATGGTGTTTAAGAAAGTAGTAGTAATAAAGACATTTGGACAAACTCTCTGCTGTTGAAATGGATTGCTTTCCACTGGCTGAATAGGTCTGCTGTTTTCATGAAAAAATATGACTCAGAGAAGTATTACTATTCCGCATAGTGCCTGTGTACAGAATCCCCTATAGGACTCTGCAGTGGCAGGTGACGGGAGGGAAGAGGGATGATGTACCGGTGTTCGCCTGGAATGACCTCATGCCAGGAAGCAAGACGAATTTCTTTGGCACAGCAAAAAACAAGCAGAATTACATTTTTAGTGAAGGGAGATGGGTCAGGGCAAAGCAGGGGATATCTTATTAGTTTGTAAATGTGACTGGCATATGAAAGGAAAGCAAACATTCATACTGTCAAAATTGGGAATGTATCTGTCCCACTTCTGCCAGAAATGTGCAGTCAGGGCATATGTGATATAGGGAGCCCGGCACCCCGGGGACGTGGGTATGCTGGTGCTGCAGAAAGGTGGTGGGACAGAGTCATCAGATCTCTGCAGATCGTCAGGAGTCATTTATGGCACAACTTCTGCAGGTTAGGGGAGCTATTGAAAAATAGATTTATGAGGTGATAGCTGAAAACAGTTGCCACAGAACACTACTTGAGAAGCGGGCTGTCGTGGTTCCTACTCAGCCTGTTTTACATCAGCGAACATGCTGTCCCCGGGTGGTGGTTTATCAAAGTTAGCTTTTTTGCTGTCTTTGCCACAGGAGCTGAAGTTGAACACAATAGCAAGATACACAGTCACTGCAAAGTACTTTTCCTGACACTTGGGTGACACCAACATCCAAGGAGTCATTTTGAATACCTTACTGAATTACTGTTCCAGAGCTTAACATACAGTAACCTGAAGTTTTATCCTATTCCAGTCATTTTTTTCTGTACAAAGTGTTTCATGTTTCCTTTTCCAGCCCTTTACTACTGTCGGTTGGTCAGATAAAAAGATTTATGTACAGGAGCTCCAAGAGGGAATTTCGTGCTTTGAAGTGAGATTATGTAAGTTTCTTCAAAACAAAGTGATGAATGATGGGGTTGTTCATTATTTTCTGTTTAGTTTTCAGGAGCTAGTCGCCAGAAGAGAAGAATACAGACACACAAGCAACATGAAGCTCGGGTTTTTTTTGTATGAATGTCTTTATTTATCCTTATCTTCATTGGCATGGGAATGATAATGAACTGTGGCAGATAAAATGCCAAGGACATCTGAGAAGCACAGGAGTTAATTGTCACAGTGAAGGATCGTGAAAACATACCTGTTGAGCCCAGATTTCCGATGCAGTGAGTACGTGCGCTGACACTGGAGGAGCCAGCAGCATTCAAATAGTGCCACAGAAGCTGCCACTTCCCAGGTGAACTCCAAACTCATTCTGTGGTTTGCTGTTGAGAAATGTCACAGCCTAAACGGTGACGGTGCTGGACCTTTAGACTGTACGCTTGCCTATTCCTAACAGGGGAAGTGACTCACCAAAATGTTTACTCTTCACCTTGTGATCTGCTCTCCCCAGGAAAAAAGGGATCTGTTTGCTCCGCAATGCATCAGTGCTCCTTATCAGGCTGTATGATATCGCTGCCAGTGCTGGCACTGGTCAGTATTTGTTAGTAGCTGGTATTCTGTTTGTAGAAGGACAGTTGCTGTGTGTAATACTTGGGAGCCATGTTCTTAAACTGCACCTGGTTGCACCTGGCAGTTGTTGTGGGCTGTGATCATTGCTTTGATTTACTTTCTGTTTGAGTAACGCCGCGTTACTTGTAGGCAATGCGTGGCCCCGCAATTCTAAAGTGTTACCACTCACAGGGTAACATCCTGCGCCAAGAATGACCCTCCAGCAGTGACACCTTAGCCCTGTAACTCCGTCGCTTTGGGGAGAGCTCTGCATGGGCAATGGGAGAGTGCTGCAGAGCCGCCCACTCCTCTCTGCCACGAAGGGCTTATGGGGCCAGTTGGGATGCAGGGATAACCGAGGGTCGAGCAGACGGTGTGGGGAAATAGCCTTCCATGTTATGTTTGGACATGAAACTAGTAAGGAGGGAGAGCTGGAGGAAAACTGGAACCTCTGCTGCTTCTCTGGCCTTTTCACAAGGAAGACCCCTCCTTTGCAATATTGTAAATCAGCAGTTTTAAGTCATATGGCTTTGATAAATTTTATTTTTGCTATTTGTGTTACTGTAATCATAAAAGGATAAGTGGATTCTCTGTGCACGTCATTCATACCTATGTTGCATTTTATTCTTCAGTTAGGTTGAACATGTCCAAATGTTTTTGCATCGTTATATTCTGGTTGCCTGTTAACAGACTGATCGCTGATTATTTTAGTAATATTATTTACTGCAGCACTTTGTAAAATAGAGAATTATTTCCCCCTGTATGTATTAAGAAAATGCCCTGTTGTGCTTTCATGCATGCAGTGCCTCTCTTGCTTCCCATTGGGGCTCAACTGCAAATACAGGAGAAGAAAGACACATTTGGTTTCTTTTTAACCAATTATTGTATGTTTTGAAAAATCTTTTACTTATTCTGACATGTGCTTGTCAAGCAATACTTATAGCAAAACGCGAAGATATTTCTAACTAATATGCCTTTATTGTTCTGCGGGTGCTTCTGAGAGTATGTTATTCATAATCTTGAAAAAGAACTGTTTTCAAGAAGTGGCAGTGTTTAATATGTTCAACTAAGAAACAAAACTCAAAAAAACCTTTCATGATGCAACTTTGTAGTTTCTGATGGGGCATGTGAAATGCAGATTTTCTATAACCTGTGCTCTCTAGCTCAGTGCTGCTAAAATAAAAGATAATAGATCCTGGCATTCGCGGAGAAGAAGTGACCACATAAAACGCAGAGAGGATCATTTGTTGTTTGCACTGTAGCAGAGAGAAGGTATGAAGTTGCCAGCACCTCAAAGCCAAGCTTCACCAGTACTGATCTCTCTGCAAATTAGAAATATTATGACTTCTAATCCCTAGTTGTAGATAAGAATTAATCTCACTCCTGTGATGTGTTGTGGAGAACCGATCACTGTCTCTCTGCAGGAGGCCAGTTACTCCTTGACAAGACTGGCAGCAGTGAAGTTTCCTCGCAATGAATGGCTTACTGTTCAAGAAGATTATTGCATTTTGATTAAGATTATTAGCATTGCTGTACACAAACAATTGGATTCAACCCTTGAAATTGCTGAATATTGAGCTCCAGGGACTTTATCCCAGAAGAGATCGGAGACTTTGGTTTGACAGGTGGTCCAAAAATCACGGGCTGACCTCCAGTCTGGGGCGCGCTGCTCTGCTCGCGCACGCGGGAGGCACGCATCGCAGAAGTTGCACCGATACATCACCTCTCCCAGGAAACCTCTGCCGGGCTCACTTCAAGCTGTGCTTCCCCCGAGGGAGTTCTGAGCATTCGTGCTCATTTAATGAGCTGCACTGGAAGCTACTCTTGTGAAGCAGTGATTCCAGAAGAGCAGAAACACTGTCAAAGCTAATTCATCCCGGAGCTTGTATTAACTGTTCATTACCAGTGTTCGTCATTCTGTTTTCCTCAGCTGTTGTTTTGGTGTAAGCAATGTCAAGTGAGCTGACAACAGCAGAAAATCACACTGCTTTCAGAGGGTTAGATGCAGTTTAAGCAGTTAGCAGTCGTCTGCAGACTAGCATCTCTTTCTGGGGGACACCCGTTCTGCGAACCAACCCAGATCATGGGTGGTGGTGCCAGCGCCGTCATGCCAGTCGCGCGGTGCTGTTGGCTGGCCCAGCTTCGCGCCAAGCAAACGCGGCGTAGCGCTGCTCTGCTTTGGGCCCCCGGCAGCGTGCTGCCTCGTCGCAGTCCGGAGCTGTCACTCTGATAGGCCTGCTGAGGAGATGCTCCTATGGACTGGAAAGCGTCATGCAGACGTTGGTGTTTGTAGTATACGCCCCGGACCAACCCCCTTCCTTGCGTCACAGGGGCTGAAAACACTCGCTCCCCCTGGAAAGGGGGAAATTGGCCCCTTAATTCACTGTGAGGGCTGTGAAAGGGAGGTACCTTTCCTGGCATTTCTCAGTATGGGAAATTTTCCCAACCAAGTGACTCCTGGGGAGACAGAGTAGGCTGTGGGAGCGGGCTGCCAGCCCTGGGGCTCAGCGACAGGCTGAGTAAGGCTCATCTCCTGCAGCCCGCCGTGAGGGCACGGCCCGTCCCTCCTGTAATTCTCCCTGTAATTCTCCCTAGGCTGCAGATCAAATCCAGGCATTACAGATCCCTTTTCCAGCCTGCCCAGCACTGCCTGCCTGTGCCCTGGGGGCGGTGGGAGGGGTGTGTGGCGGGTGCGAGCTGCTCGGGTGCCGCACCGATGGAAGGGGCAGGCGGTGACGGTTCTCTGCAAGGGACGGAGCTCTGCATGCAAAGGCGAGTACTGGGACTGCACGGGAATACAGGTAACAGAGATGCACACGAGTCTGTGCGTGTTTGCAAACTAACTGCAGGTTTTATTTAAAAAAAAAATGTCCTGTAGAAGTGTGGTTTTCACTAGAAGGCAAGGAAGAGGGAGACCAGAAGGGGTAAAGAGTTGTGGTTGCGTAGGGAAGCTCTCACCTGTGTAACTGAGGCAATGATTCTCCAATTTAGAAATTCAACCGAAGACCTCTTTTCCAAAGAGAAACATCACGGTTTTTTCTCACGACTGTAAGAATCACCCTTCTTGCCGTAACTTCCCCAAACAAGGGGATGTTTCTCCTCATAACTTTAATCTCGCTGTTCTGTTTGGGGATGAAACAACAGCTTTTACTAATCTGAAAGAAAGCAAGCAGCTTGGGGGCAGGTTTGTTACCTGTGAGGTTCATTCTGCATTGCAAAGAGCTTACAGATCACAAGCAATGTTTAGCTGATGTGTCATGCAGAGCCACCTTTTTAATGTCAGAGTAAAGTCACGGCACTAAACACTGCAGCAGCTCTGCACAACCAATTTTGCGGTAGGATGAGTGCCATTGCCTAGTCCTGGTGCTCCATCAACAAGGTTGTTTCTTTAGGCAGTAAAAGAAGGAAACAACACAGAGCTGTTCGTCTCGTGATGGTCTAATTATGTTTGATAGGAAAAGGCTTAAAAAGTCAGATTATATTTGTCAAAAATTTGCTGAACTGTTTCCTTGCAACTAACCACACAAAACACGTAAACTGCATCCACAGAGACAGATACAAGAAAAATGAACACTTATTTTCATAAATTTTTTCCCCTCCAAAAGCTAGTGACTTTCTTTTCATTGCCTTTTCTCTTGTCTTTCGTTACCAAAAAAAAACCAACCAAAAATGCGCCTCCCCGGTTCTTACTTTTTTCTGCTTTCTTTACAGAACTCAGTTATTCAACAGAGAACATTGAGCTAAGTCTGAGGTAGAAGTTCTAAATAGCAGCAGGTTTTGGAGCCAGCAGCACCACAGAAGACTTTCTGAATGCACCAATCCAAGCAGTATTGTCATTTGAGGTAGATTTCATTAATTTAGTTCTTTACCAGAAAATACCCTTCTTTCTTGGCTTTATCTTCATGACAGATACCAAGAAACTTACATTCCTTGATAATTTCATATTGAATGCCTACCCATACAATATGTTAAAAGAAGGTTTTTTCAAGACATTTATTTATTCTTCTAAAATACGTATACATTTTTCTTTACCTTTTCAAAACAGGATTGGTAATATTAAGGCTTTTATTTTTCAAATTGGAATGAATCGCAGCTTATTTTGTAAGGATATTTATTCCAAATTTTAGCATGTTGTATAGCGGGTCATTGTTAAAATTATTTCTGCAGTCCTATTATGTGTGTGAATTTGAAAGGCTTTGCCAAAAACAAATAGGTGTGCAATTGCTTCAGATCTTTTGCTAAATGTATAATGATAGGATATATATACCACGTATAATTGCTTCTAAATCCAACTAATTGTGACTATGTGTTTGTAATGTTCTCTTCTAAAAGCATACAATTTATATTTCAGCATATGCTGCAATTTACATTTATAACAACGTTATTTTGACCCAACTTATGCTAATACCGAAATTTCAAAAAAGAAAAGGGAGCACTTCTCCACCCTCATTTTAAAGCACAGTTGGTGTGGCTCAGTGAAGTACCACAGTGTGTACTGAAGGAGAGATTTGCCTTGCAGCCTCTGGGTTTCTTTGTCTAGTTTTGAGATGGCTTGATCGGGTGCCCCTAGAGTCTTCCCCCGTGATCTACAAAACAAATAGATTTGTCACAGATGTTAACAGCAGAGGCAAGGAAGGAACCTTGGCAGAAGTGTCATCTGAGAGATCCGCTCTGCTACATTGCTAAAATAAAACACAAGGAGATGGCACAGATCGCAGCTTGGATTAGGTAGCTGTCACCAGGAGGAGGAAAATTGGGCTTTAGCCCAATTTTGTAATGTTAAAAAATACACGGAAGGAATGGAATTATCTCAGTCTCTGATACAACTACCTTAAATACAGTTTGTACAAAGATATCATTTTCAATTGCATCCTGAATACTTGATGCCTGCATACCTAGAAGGTATAATATTTCTACAGAAAATACCCACATACCCAGATTTGGCATACAAAAGAATTCACACTCCAGGGAGCAAACAGGTCTGAACTAACCGAACGCCTGGGAAGAGAAGTGAACCTGTCTCTAGGAAGGGATGCAAACCATGCTACCAAAACTATTTGGAGGCTTTTCCAGTCCAGATTCCTCTGTGCCTATAATTTCAGCATACACACAAGAAGGCATTTGTGTAGCTACTTTTATACAAGGACACAATACTTGGTACATTTATTTATGTATTGTGCCTAATAATACTCCACCTAAAACCTGTGTGCTTTCATATTTACTTTGCAGATAGAGCTGATTGGAAACCCCCGTGAGTAATGCCTGCACTCAGGCATTGCTGGTGTCCCTGCCCGCGCCCGTGTGCAGTGGACGTTCCTACCGTCCCTCACGCTCCTCTTCGGTAACCCCGAGTTTGTTTTGGGGAACAAAACGTACTTCCAAAAGAGCTGTAATAGAAGAGATACCTTCCTCAGCTCTTGTGCTAAGATAACCAAATGAAGCCCATACCACCACATTTTTGAAGAATTCGATTTTCTGATTCCTTTAGACGGGAGCCCTTTCCTTTCTCCTCACCACCATAACTCTTGCTGTTATGCCAGAGATAGTAAAAGAAGAAAAAAGTTTGTGATTTAATACTACTTACACAGGACAATTAAATTACTTTTTCTATTAAAATGGTATTATTTATATCGATTCAGCTGTCTAGATGTGACTCGTGTAAGGATGGAAATGCATTTTTATAGAATGGGGGGCTGCCAAGCAATTGGTTTGCAAAGTGGTGAGTGGAAGTCATTTCTAAAGAGGAGAGGTCATCTTGAGTGTGTATGAACAAATGCTGCCAGATCTTTAAGAACGGCAGGTAACTATTCATCACTTCTATTTCAAAAGTGCTTGGGGCGGCCTTATTCTAATATTTTCCCTATGCAAACAAACATCTAAAAATGCTTCTGCTTGTGCTCATTAGCATAAACACCTTCAACGACACATTGAAAGTGACTTCTACATCTGGTTGCCTTGTAATTTATTAATAAGCACATGCTGTTTAATAAATTATTAGTTTTTGTAAAAAGCATTAAGAATTTATGTTCGAGATTTTTTTTTGCTTTTTAGAGAAGTGAGAAGATAGTTTTACTTTTTTTCTCTTTGTATCTGCTGAAGATATCTGTGTTTTCTATCAGGATACCAGGTAGCGCACAAAAGGCGAAACTGCAAAGGTCAAGGAAAACATCTTTTCAATACAATGCAACAGTGAAATGCTGAACAGGGAACGCAACCCTGGAAGGTCAGCCGTTGACTGAATAATTTAAAGAAGCAAACTCAGTACTCAGTTTTGCGTTATGATTTTGCATTAAAATGATGGCCTTAACCTGTAACAGTCCAGTCATCCAGATTTTTTCTGATGGCTGTTACTGATTTTGATTCGTTTTCCATACTGAGATGTGGTTAGTTAGAGCTTGCGATTGTACTGCTTGCATTTGTGTTTGAAGGTTACTTCCTTGTGGCTTGCAGCTTTGATGAGCTAGTTATAACCTCTCTGTGTACAATATGCTTTTATGCATGATATACCTCTTGTATGCATACCTACTGAAGAAATCATAACTATCAATCTGGCACAGTCTGTATATGGCCTGTCAGGGCATCTGGACTTTTGCTGAGTCTTGATTTTTCTGCGCAATGTGAATTAATGGAAAGTTTCAAGTCCTGAAGTCTCTTCTCTGACGGCATTCTCTCAAACAGTGTTGCAGAAGGAGCATTATCAAAATAGGGATCTGAGTGCTTGACGAAGGAGCCAGCCATGCAGGTGCTGGGTGTATTTACACAGGTTGGGACAATTAAGCAAGAAATGAGAAATGTCAGGAAAGTGCAAAACACTGTTTTATCCAACTTGAAACCCGATGACCTCAGACACCAAAAGGTTCCTCTACTGTGGGAGCTTTCAAACAGCCCTCACAGACTTCACCTGGCACCAGCTGATGCTGTAGAGAATTCAGTCATCACTACCCTTTTCTGGCTTTATTTCCAGGGGAAAAAGAGGTCAGAGTGGCTAAAATAAAGTCAGTATAAGGTCTAAAAAAGTTAATATTTTAAAACACATGTTTTATACTTCTTGATGTGACCTCCAGTTCTAGGCAAACAAAAATGAAGGTGAGAACAGAAAGTCAAGAGCTAATATTGACTCGGAGTGATCACAAGTTCAGTCCTGCTGAAACTGAATTTGCAAACCATCAGGCTGCATAAAATTCATTATCTGCTTAGAGAGAACTAAAAAAACAGCCAGCCAAGCAACCAAAAAATCCTCTTTATTTGCCTATGTTTTCTGAGAATCTCTTTGAGACTGTATTCACAGGTTTCTACAACTGTGGACACTAGAACCTTACTATTTTGTGTTAACGGAAGTCAACATAATAAATTCTGAGAGCCCAGTATAAGGGGAAGAAAATTCGGGGTATTTTAAAGAAATTGTGAAAGTTGGCAAAATTGCAGGTTGTGGAGATACAGGGAAAAACCCCATTGCTGTGAAGTTATTGCTTGGATACTGGCAGAAAGGGTTAGCTTTCTGTAGCCCTGTTCTAGTGCAGCTGCTGTGGCCACTGGATGAGTAAGGTCGTAAATGGGGCTAATCAATGAAAGAGGAAATCCCGTGGCAGCAAACAGACAGTGGCTGCAACGTGGCGAACTAGAAATATCAAGTGAATGACGATTTCGGATGGAATGACGCTTCAAAGCTCACCTGTCTCCTGAGTTAGATGGACCAGAGCAAAAAAACGAGGGACTTTGCTGGATGCAAACGTCCTCATCCCCTCCGACAGCAGATAGAGACGGAAAGTCGCCCTCCTGGAATGCCACCCCTTACGCAAGCTGTGCGTTGACTTTTGCAGGAGGCCTGCAGCTGCGCTGGTGGGCAGCAGTGCTGGAGGGGCAGGGTGCCAGGAGGGTGGGTGAGGGGTCTCAGTGCTACCTCGAACCTCCTGCTGACACTCAAGTAAAATGGCTGGTGAGGGCTCTGAGCAATAACCTCATTGCTCTCATTTCTGCTCGTTTGTACCAATTCGGATCACTGTGTGTAACATGGAGACTGAAGTAAGCCGTAACCCTGATGCTGAAGACACTGGGTCAGCTGGTTGGGAACCTTCTAGAAAACCAGTGTTTCATCAGTCAGCGGTGACTGAGTAAAACCAAATCTTCACATGTTAATTTCCATTTCTCTTCCTTCCCTCTCTCTAGCTCCTGTGTCCCCTCCTTCCTACCTTCTTAGCCCTTTTGTTCCTCCAGTTGCCAGAGCTGCAGTCTTCCCGTGCCTGTAGCATCTCTTAGTCCAAGTTCTGCTTCTGGCTAGCCTGGCATCGGGTGTTCAGAGATCCAGGCAGTAAAACCTACCCTGAGACCTAGGAGTTACTTTTCATGGCGTACACACAACCTCTATCTCTACCTTTTTTTTCTATTTTGACTGTGTAATTAAACTTTTTTTTGATTGAAAATATTTACGAACAGACTCTCTGCCTTTGTTTCCCTAGTCCTAGGCCGTGCTTCTGCTGGGCTTGTAAATATTTAAAATTTTTTTTAAAAATATTTGATTATATATTAATAAATTCTGCTGAGCTTTTTACCTTCTCTTAGAATCCCTTATCTTGTCAGTGCTTCCAATGTCCTCTGATTCAGGCATTGTCTCAAATGTGCATAAGCAACCTGAGAGGTGAAGGGGTGACTGGTCCATATGAATTTACTTTTTTGACTTTTTGTTCAGGGTTTTTCTTCATACGTAATGCTTTCCTAGTTGGACTTCCTCTCACTTTCTTCTTCCTTGGTCTGATGAAAGAGTGCTAGCACAAAGAGCTGCTCAGTAACAGCAGCCTCTGTGTGTGCTGAAGGACAAAAAGGTGAGATATTCCCATCCAGGATGGAGGGAGAGATGAAAAGATGGACGCACAAGGAAGCATATTCACAGCGTGAGCGTTAATAACTGGCATCTACTAAACATGTACAGGTTGGCGTTTCTGGCTAAGCAAGACGTCTTGATCACAGTTGCCAAGTCAGTCAGTGTGTTTTCTATATAAATTTAGAGGTATGGCCCAAAATTACTGCTTGTGGCAGGTGACAGTTCTTAAAGCTCACCGTCCAATTCCTGTGCTGTTCATACGTATGTCAGATGTCCCTGCCACCCCGAGAGCCCAGGCTGCCTGACTGTTCATACAGACTAGGAAAGCACCAAGTTACTCTTCAAACCCCCAGCCGGTTTCCATTGCCATGAGGCTTCGGTGCACCTTGCTTTGACCATACTTGTTACATATCACCAACCCTTGGGTGCTCCCCAGTCATGGTATCCCCAGGGTTGCTGGAGATTTTGTAACTATTTAACAAATTGTGAGATAATGGGTATTTGAAATACTGATTCTGAGTGAGTAAAAGTTGTTCTGGGAGCTCAGAGAACCACTTGCTCCGTGCCTGCGAGGAGCAGTGCTGCTCCCCTCCCAACAGGTTGCACTGGGGACAACTGGCATGCCATGCTTTCAGGCCAGCAGCAGTGACCCAGAGCTGCACAGGGCCAGGAGAGAGAAGGCACTGCTCTAATGACTTCGGGGTTGAAGTGGGTGTTGTGAGACTGGGTCGTGGTGCTCCCAATGGTGGTGGAAAGAGAAGCAGTGAGGGAGAGAATCATCTCTTCACTCCAGTGTCCTTTAATAAACCATAATCTGCTTTGGAAGCTTATTTCTGTATGCTAATAAAATGGAATTGCATTTCTGAAAAGTGTCAGTATCAGCACAGTATGCAGACTTATATAGTGAAAAAAAAAAGAGAAGTTCATAGCCTCTTTTACTCTAGTAATCACTGCCGTTAATTAATAAGTCTTTGATATCTCTAGATTTAAGTAATACTGTGAGCTACTCATGCTTGCTGTTTAGCTTTCCTTGCTTGTCCAGTCGTTTGACTCAGCACTGCCTGACCTAGATGCCAAGTCTGTGTGCCAACACGTTCCCCTGCTCTTAGGGGACCATTAGTTAGCAAGCTGCCCGTGTAGTGCCAAACACGTGGGAACTGCTGTGTAGTGTGCGTATGCTGGCCCAGCAGACTTGTTTCGGCGCCAAAATGCTTCACAATCAGACATAATTTTTCAGTGTCACATTCCCTTTCAGGGAACTCTCCTGACACGTACAGTCCTTTCTTTTCTTCTCTCTGAACCACATTAGGTGCTCAAGATCCAGGAAGTAAAACCTGCCCTGAGACTTGGGAGTGCTTCACAGGGCTTGCACACCACCTCCCTTCCCTTCCACTGCCGAGGTAGAAATGGCCATGAGAGGATTTAGTTGCCATTTCCCCCCCCCTTCCCTTCAGCTTCAAAATGGCCTCTGAACATGTATTTCAGAGGAGTATACTGGGAGCTTACAGGAGTGAAATACAGGTAAAGATGGAAAAGAAATGAAGAAAACCCCCAGTTCTTTAGTTAGAGCAGATGGTATAATTTGGCACGCTAACAGCGCGACGCTGTGCGTATGACACCCTAACACAACACACACCGCCCTACCTCTGTGACCTGTGATTCGCAGTGGGGTGTGACCAAGGAGTTTCATCCAGCCTGGTCAGGAACCGGCCTGTGCATAGAGCTGTCTCCAGCTGTACCTGCAGTGCGCTGTGAGGCTGCCTCTGCCTGAGGTAGGACTTCCTTGCAGTTGTGATAGACCGACAGCCTAGGCAATGTGAAGTCTGCAGGTGGAGACAGTACCTTTTAGGAGATCAGCTGGGAGAGATGGAAAAAAAAGATCAAGCCCTCAAGATTGCCTTTGGGTTGGAAACAGAAGCTTCACTATAAACTCAACGTACTGATGTTGCAGTACTGCTGTAGAACTGAAGAAACCCAGAAACTTGTCCAGCCTTTCCAACTCAACCAGTTGGTCTAACAAAAAGATGTTACGTCTACCTTTAAACTTTACGGGCATTGCATTATCCCTGCTAGGAGCTACACCATTAAAAGCTGTGGGGCAACTCTGCCGAAAGGAATGGTACTTCCTAGCATCACTGGTTCACTGGCACAATGGACTGGATCCAGTCTGTCACATTCCTTTGAAGCCCCTCAGGTGGGAGGGCAGAAGCAGCTGTATCTCCCACCAAGGTGTCCAAGAAGCTCAGCGTACTAGAAAGACCAAATTAATGTATTTTCTAGGCACTTTTCTGGGCTCTTTTTGCTCTCAGCACAGCTCACTATTCAAGCTGCAGTGAGCAGTTCAAGGGTAACAGCAGACTCCCCAGGGTCTTTGGTTATTGTTGGGTAAATTCAGCTCTAGATAGCAAAGAATGAACAAATATGAAATAATAAAGTGAAAGGTGAGAACAGGGCATTGGCTGTATTGAATCTTACCATCGATCATCATCTTTGCTCTCTTTATTCTGTTTTTATGGACAATATTATTAGCTCTCTCTCTGTATATAGATGTTCCTATAGCATTGCACTGACGCGTAGCTTCACTTACTTTTTGTGGGGCTCTACCGTGGTGAAGCTTGCAGGAGCTTTCCTTCTCGTCAATATTCGTACCCATCTTTATTTTGTTCCTCACTGGCTGAAGATGGAGCAGCACCCACTGTTGGTGCTGTGCTCTGGTCAGGCAGAATGAGGCATCTGGAAAAAAAAATAAAATAAGGGACATTTCCTTCCTGGGAGACTTGGCAACATTTTGAGGCTTGGGCTTCATTAGGGCAGAGAACGGGAGTTGGTGTTTTAAAATTAAGCATAGTGCATAGTCCTTTCCCAGGCCATGGTACCATGGATGATTGCACATTGTGCTCTTAGCAGTGTATTAGTCTGACGTTTCACTTGCTTTCACTTTTTTGAATGTAGATTTCTGCATCCCCAACAGGCTAGGGAAGCCCCAGAAGCAGGCTTAGTATTACGTATGGTCGGAAGCTTTTGGACAGACCTTTTGCTTTTAAAAAAATGCTTATTCATTGAAACTAGGTTGTGCAGTAGACATGGATTTTGATTTTTTTTTCTTTTGCGCTTGCTTTTTGCTGTAGATTATAGTATTATATAACCCTAATTTTAGTTGGTACAAAATGAAATGCAGAATTAAAAAAAAAAAAGATTAAAACAAGAATGAAATGTTTTGATTTACTGGGTTTTTCATGCTTTTTGTTGGAAATTCTGATTTTTTGGCCCATTCTGAAATGAAACAATTTTTGCAACATCAGCAGGTCATGTGAGAGACATTTGGAAATTTGACCAGCACCACATGCTGATCTGCGTTGCTCGTCCTCCTCTTTCCAGCTGCCTGTGATGCGCAGTTTTTGCTCTGGTCAGTGGTGTGACCTATTAGGAATCATCAGAAAGGTTGCCTAAGTGTCAGCCTGGAGAAAAGCCTGTGGCAGCAGCGAGCAGATTCTGCCAGGGACAGGCAGAAAGGGTGCCTGGCTAAGGGAAGGAACATGGAGGAGCCTTGCTGGCTGCAGTCCTGGGTTTTGATAGTCTGAGGGGAGAGTTTCAGTAACTTTATTTATTATTTGAATGGCAGTGACCACTGCAGAAAGGAGAGGAGGCAAAGAGGGTGGCTAGGGAATGAAAGCAGAAGAGAGGAAATGAGAAAATAAAGAATGAAAAGAGTTGTGCAAGTTTTGACAAGAAAAAAGTAATAAAATTACTGAAAACTTTGCAAGAGGAAGGAATGAGAAAAAATAAAATCTGAGCAAGTAAAGACGAAGGAGCAACAGGTGATTCAGTGCTGCCTTAAACAGACTGACAGAACAGACGGGATGGCTGGGATTGAGAGGCCACAGAAACTGAAATTACAGAGAAAAGTGGGAAAAAATAAGAAAGAGGAAAATCAAGTGAAGACAAAACCAAATAACATAGTGAGATTCCCTTCCTAGTAATTTTGTGGAAATGAACAGTGGTTCTGGGCATGAGGTGCTATTTTCTGTGTATCGAGAAAGCGGTAAGCGCCCTGACTTTTGGTACATTTTCCTGTCTACTTCAGTGTCTTGAGAGGCTTGGTATTGCCCGAAAGTCTGATAACAGGAACAGGCTGTGCCGTGAAACTCCATCAGTTTGAATTTATCTGGCCACCATGGATGTCACAGGGCAGGAGTATCATGCAATTACTCTTTAATTATATGATTAGTTAATAGGGTTTCCTGTTAAACACCGTGTAACTATGTGGAGATTAGCATGTAATTACCTTTAGTAGATCCAAAACTAATTAGCATATAACCTGTATTCTTGCCTTGTGGTTCAGAAGGCTATAATCTTGTAATGATATGGTACTCACTGTGTTGTTCACCTGCCACTACACGCTAATATCCATGTAGTTACAATGCACAGTAGTTTTCATACAAATAATATTTGCGCCCTGTTACCAGTTGTCCTATGAAGTTGTGCCCCTGTTGGCTTTGACAATGACTTAATCCAATTACTTTTTCAAATTGCCTTTGTGAAATGCTTTTGTTACACCCCTTGCTTGCTGCTACGCTGTAAACTCAGCTGGATGTGAACTGTAAAAGCAATCATGAGATAGGCGACTCGATGAGCTCTGTTCATTTGCCTCATGGCACCAAATCCACTGCAAAATGTATGCGTCCATGTTACTGATGTTTACTGCTCACTTGTGGAGAGCAATGACTTCTGGGTAGTAAATGCTGCAGGTAATGCACCAGTTCAATAATCATAGTAAAATTATGTGTACTTTAAAGATAAGTATCCCTCTGCAAGTTTTAGTGGAGGTAAATTCTTTCTGTGTGTTGTTTCTCTTTTACAATTCAGCTGAGATATTGGTGAGCGAAGCTAGCTTGCTTGATAAACGGAGACAAAGTTATATCTTTTAGTAGATGAATAAAAATATTTTTAAAATATTGGCTCTGTTTTTGCATATATGAAAACAAATTAACTGTGTTTATTATGCACTGTATTCTTTGCTATTCAGTTTCTAATAAAGGGCTGCATCACACCTCTCAGCTGGGATAGGACAGAAAAAAATGACCACTCTAAATATAGTTGCGTTGTTTTTTCTGGGTTGTTTTTTTCCCTTCTTTTTCCTTTGTTTTACCCACTCCCATTGCCTTTGCAGTGGTTTTCCTGGCAGAATAGAAATATAAACAATTTTTCCTTGGCCAAAAGCTGAGCAAACCTAAATTGTACATAGCAGCACTAGGTCTAAGACACAAAATTTCACATCCTATGGACTATAAATCTGTGTTACTTTATAGAGGCACGGTGTGAGCTACAACTGTTCCTCCTTCAGCTTTGAGACTTAATCAGTAATTTGCCATTAAAATGAATAGTGTTTTTCAGGGATTGCCTCTTAGCTACAATAATAATTCCTGTGCTGATAATTTTTACTGTGCCTAGTATGTGATTTCAGAAGGTAATGCCAGTTATTAGGATGTCAGTATGTGCCTTGTCAGTGGCTTTTTGCAATGGCTTTCCGCCCCATCAGTCTTCCTGGCCGGCGCCTCGGAAGACTGTTTGGTCAATCAGACAACAACAACGTTTTCTTTGGATCATTTAAAATGTTAAAAAGAGGAGGAAAAGATTCAAAGTAGTAATGTGGGGGGCTGTCCTTGCTATTTTTACTGTGTAATTTGCGAGCAGCAGAAGGAGCTGTTGGCCGTGAGCGGCCCGGCCGTGTGTGGTCAGCCCTGCGGGGAAGCGGTGTTGAGCCGCGTTGTCTGTACACAGGTGACCGGCTCACATTGGAGGTGTGTGGGTCTTGTGGCCTGTCACCCTCTCGTTACACCCACGCACATACTCTCCTAGGTGACAGAATTTGAAGCTGCGATTCATTACAAGTAGAGTGATTTGCTGCCTGCACCTGTGCCTGGGCTCTTGCCACGCTGCTGCGCCTTCTGCCCCTCTTCGCCTCCTGGCCTAGTCCCTCTCCAGCTGAACTCAGGCTTTCAGATGGTTCATCTCTATCTTTCCCAAGTCCAGCTACCCAACATCTACCCTCCTGCAATGCTCCCCATACAGTTTACAGTTTTTTTGAACCTAAACTGTAAATCCAGTGTAAAAAATGGCTCTGTTGTTCCCCCCTTTGCCCAGAGGGTCTGCTAAGCCCAAGGACGGGGGACCTTGAAGACAGTGGGATTTCAGAGTGGTCGGTAAGCAGTGTTAGCAAGGTGGGCTGGTTGTGGTTTGGATCCGTTGAATCCTCCTGCTGCCCAAATGGCTTCTGCCCTGTTGGCGTTTGGTCACCTGCGGGTGCAGTCAATGAACTTCACATTCCCCAATTCAGGCTGCCCGGGGAGGCACTCAACAGGAGCAGAGCCGGACAGAGACTCACAGGTCGCTGCGGATCCCACTGCCCACTGTCTGTGTCTTTCATTTTGACAGTGACATTCTGCTGGGTTTGAGTGTGCAGGTTTTTTTCCCAGCCAGTTCTGCACCTGTCTTCGAATAGTTTCATCTAGACTATATTTCCTTAGCCTGTTTGTGCTAGGGAATGGCATGCGAGACAGTGTCAAAAGCCTTAATAAGTCAAGATATATGACATGCACTTATTCTTTTCCATCTGCCATGTCTCCTTCTTTATCAGAGAAGGAAATTACAGTAGTTTGACATGACTTGTTCTTGGCAAATCCATTACTGGCTTTTATTCGTCTCTCCCTCTCTATCTCTTTTTTTCTTCGAGGTTCTTTGAAGTAGTTTGTTTATTTGCTCCAATATTTTTCCTGACTACTGTAAAAGGGTTTTCACTCCTGAAGCCTTTTCTGATTTTTTTTAATAGTTACATCAGTTAGCTTAATAAAACGCATTACCTCTCCCTATTAACCCTTTCTAGTGTACATCTCTGCACTATCTGAGCTACAAAACTGCTGCTGCTACAGCATTTACACAGATTGGTCTGAATTTTTCTAGCCCCTCCATTCATCTCTTTTAAATAAGAGCACGGTATTGTTTTGGTTTTTTTTCTTTTTCCTGAACCTCACCATTTGCTACCTCTGAGCTCCGACAGGTAACTGCTAATGCTCCTGACACTATTTCACCTACTTCTTAAAATATCCTATGATTAAATCAGCCTGACCAGGTGAACTGAAAACATCCAGGTACTCTCTAAGGCTTTTTTCCTTCTTCTAGGCAGAGATATTAACCCATGTGTTGTTGGTACTGCTAGTGTTAGCAAACTGACTACAGTGAAAGGAATTTGATGCTTTGATCTCTTTCAGATCTTCTACTGACAGCTTTCTTCCTCTGAGAGTGGCAAACCAACTCTCTTCTTGGTCTTCTTTTTACTAATAACCTATTTATAGAAATGTACTCTTGTTGCCATGGATGTTTCTTCATAACTGTATCTCATTCAGTCCTTTCCTGATTTTTCCCCTGCCTTTATTTTATGTCCATTCTTCTGTGACCTAGCTTACACTTTCAAGTAAGTTTCTTTCTTGTGTTGAGGGCAATGAAGAGCTTATGATACAAACAGATGAGGAGACGAGCACAACCTTGTACTTCAGTATTCTGAATATTTAATAAACACATGAGATTTTTATATTTAAACCACGTAGGAATTCAGATGTGGAAGTGGACACAGGTTTGGTAGAAACCTGTTAGAGAAAATCTTCCCAAGCTACGTGTGATCATTACAGAGAAGTGGTTGGTTGCTGCAGCAGTTAATGTCCAGCTTTGCTGAATATTGTTACTTGGGACTGATGATGTGATTTATCATTTCAAAGGAGCCCTAGGAACTGAGATGAGGCAGCAACAGTGGAGAACAGAAAATTGTCTTTCCTTACAGGAAAGCTGCGGGGTAAACTTTGAGGCGTATTTTATCTTTCAGCTTGCTTGTATCAGCCTTCATTTTTCTGTGTCATTTTTCTCTGTCATCTCCCATTTCCACTTTTCTCTCCTCATCTATCTTAGGGTGTCAGAAAGCTGTGGAAGTCCACATGGAAGCTGGGAAAGCCCAGCATGTCACAGGCAGAGGCAGCAAACGGCAGGGACTTAGCAGAGGCTCTTGGCTGCATTGCCTGTTAGGGGGCTGGGAACGAGCCAGTACCTGTGAGGTTATTGTGGAGGAACTAGGATCACTGGTGGCACTGGGATTCTTATCACCAGAGAACTGGCAGCTGTGTTAGTGATAAGGCCTGCCTGTGAGGTCCTCCCTGACAGCTGGAGTGAAACCAGGAGCGCAGCAGGACTGCATGTAATGGCTAAATCTGGGATGCCTGTACTAGGCTTAGGGAGAGGAGCTTTGGCAATTCGGTCCTGACCTTGTTGCTTCTGTTTATTTGAAATCTCTAAAGGTGACAAGCCCGTGGAACCTTTACCACCACTGAAAAAGAATCAGAGTTCCTTTACAGAATCACACAGAATCACAGAATAGTGGGGGTTGGAAGGGACCTCTGTGGGTCGTCTAGTCCAACCCTCCTGCCGAAGCAGGGTCACCTACAGCAGGCTGCACAGGACCTTGTCCAGGCGGGTCTTGAATATCTCCAGAGAAGGAGACTCCA
>Ga0065711_1034343_pt1 | contig 23940 bp, 14 predicted proteins | sample Hoacrofraction12_FD_59098 | JGI IMG/M metagenome (GOLD analysis project Ga0065711, IMG submission 59098) | Hoatzin crop microbial communities from Cojedes, Venezuela - Epithelial fraction 12 v2 (version 2) | ecosystem: Host-associated > Birds > Digestive system > Esophagus > Crop | place... | reverse complement strand
GGGGGGTGGGAGGGCGTCTGTAATACCTGACCTGCTGTTGCTGTTCTAAAATTTAGTCTGAGCTTTAAAGTTTTTGACTAAAATCTACTATATGGTACTTTAGTATTGAGGGATCAGGATGGTTAGTCTTTTTTTAAAAAAATATCTGATGTTTACATGGTTAAGTCTACTTCAGAAGATTAGTTTAGAGTTAGTTACTGTTCCTTCTCTGAAAAAGATAATAATTTATTTTAAATTTGTGTTCAGAAGTCAAAATTTTAGTAGCTACATCTAAGCTGTGGGATCAGGGGATCTTTCCCCAGTTCCTGGGTGTAGATATGCACCCTATTTATGTTCTCTCTGTATGCCAAGACATGTTTGGCTTCTATTGAAATAAATAAAGCCAGTGGATCTTGGCCATACGGAAGAAAGGGAGCAAAGATACGCCCCAGTGGTCTCTTGAGGTAGATAATCAGGACACCAGGACTGTGGCGTGCATACTGAAGCACAATTTTTGTGCAGTTTTTTGAAGCTAGGGTTAGTAAAATTCTGTTTAAGTCTTGTCCGCACAAAACCTTTCCTCCCTAGTTCAGCACTTTTTCTCTGAGCGCGGCTTTATGGGTAGCAGTGAGGCCGGGGTCATGCTTTTGTGCAGTAGCAGCTAGAGTTTTAACCGCTGCCTCACCTGCACTTTACCTGAGCAGTCTTGAACAGCATGGAAGTTAAAATGCTGGTGGCTAGTCCACCTATTATTGATGGGACTAAAGTAAAAGATTTTAAAGGAAATTAAAGCCTAGTGAACTAAGAGCTGTAAATGCATGAGGCTGAAACTGATGTTCTTCTGGTAAGACTAAGTTGTCTTAAAGAAATGCTTTTCTGCAAGCTCACCTTTCCTGCCCCCAAAACAAAGTACCTCCCCAACAACTTAGTTACTCTCTCCTTAACTGGTGAAGTGCAGAGTTAGTCAAAGCATTACGAAGCTATTGGCACACTTTGTTATGTTTTGACTTGACTCGGTATGATACTGAAGTGCTAGTGGGAAAGGATACTGAAATCTTTATAGCACCTAAAATTTCTATCGTGTAATTTTATATTAACCTTGGTTAAAGTTAGTCAGCGTATTACTTTGTCAGAATCAGATCTAAGTTGTGATGCTAAATTTGTTCATTGTTAGGACAAGCTGTGATTTAAAAAATTGCAGAATGTCACTTTAAGAAATCTTGATGACCTGTCTGGACTTTTTGTAGTGAGTCCTATTCATTGAACTGAAATGCTCTACAGGGCAAATGTATCAAGTTTTAAAATGTTGAAATACTTGTTATAAATAATTTGTCTCGTACTTATAATAGCCAGAAGTGCCAATTTTTTGCTAGTACTTTCGGCATCAAAGAATCTTTATTACTAATTTTTTGCTATTGAAAATTATGTTTACTTACAAGAACTATAAGCAGTGATGATGCCTTCAGAACATTATGGTACAAAAGCAGTAAATATATGCTGTTGCTCAATGAAAAATTTGTTGGCCTAAGGCATAAGATCCTGTTTTATATGATCTGGGATGTTTTAGAATAATGTTTTTTACTGGCTCTAAAAAGCACGTTGCATTGGGTAAAAAGCTTGGCCTGGAGGACTGTAGTGTTTTGTGTTAAGGTGTTCAACTAACAGTGCCTCCTACGGAGATAAAAACCTGTGCACTTGAGAAGGAACTGGATATGTGTTTTGGGGTTCTTTTTATTTGATTAGATGAGTGACTTGTTTAGGTTTTTTGTTTCTTTTTATCGATAACAATTTTCTTCTTATTTTTAAAGAGCTGCTAGGTAGATGAATCAGTATTTAAACTGGATGTAAACAAGTTTAGTTTGAAATTTATGTGAAAATTTGTAATTACAACATCTGGTATACTTCTTTTTTAGTTGAGAAAATAGCTTTGGTTTCCTGACTATTCCCTGCTAAGCAGAAACTGAAAGCAAACAACTTTAGTTGCCCTTAAAATTTAGTTTAACACTACTTTGAGTATACAGATGTCATTTGGCTTGGATCACATAAGAATTTTGTGTTCCTAGCAAAAATGTTAGTTTTCAATATACAGTGCCTTTCACTTGATTCAAAATGATTTTCCAATTAAATCTGCAAATACTGAAATGTTTTTAAAAGCTTGAAATATTTATGTTTTAAAACTCTAGATAAATGTTAGGAAACTTTGTAGTACAAAGGAAGAAATTTTGAATGAAAATAAGCCCAAATGTGATAATGCCTTAGGAATAAAACTGAAATAATCTCAGCTTTATAGTAATATTTGAACAAATCATGACTTGCACAGATATACTACATAAAGTACATTCAAAGATGGAGAAGGCTATCTTGAGGAAAGGTGTGAGTGTCTGTGGATTAAGAGTTTGGCACTGTATTTTATCTTTCATGGTTAAACTTTTCAACTAGTGCACTGAAAACTGTTTGAAAAAGACAGGAATATAAGACTGTACTGTGAAAACTGTCAAAATATATTAATTATTTATCAGAATTAATTATTTTAAAATGTGTTAGTAATGGGCTAGCAAGTTGATTCTTTATTCCCCAAGGTTAAGGAAAAAAGAAACTGAGACTGTAAATCTCATTTTGGCAGACTGAAAATGTTTTTTGATAGTCCTGCATCTTAGTGTGAACATGCAGGGCAAGTACTGTCAGCTTTTTTTAATTATGGGACAAACTTTGACTCTGAAATTTTGAATGTATCTGATTCATGAAGGTACACAGAACTGTGCCTTTTGTAAATGTTTATTTAAACAGGTGGTTTGACTAGTTTACCTTATTGAATGGTGTTATGTAGCAGAGCTTAACAGAACTCAGTTATCACTTGTGTGGAAAAGAATTGAATTGTCATGTTACTGTGTAATTGACTTGCTTAAAAATGAACAATAAATTTAATAAAATAAAGTCATTGTCTTGTTTTTTATCTTAGTGTTCTGTTTAAACATGAATGGAATATTTGAGTAGCTTTGAAGATTCCGATTTATTAAATAAATTAATTTTTGGTAATATAGTTTTAGTTACATTAGTGTCAGTTCTGATGTCTTTTAACTTGAAGGTTTTCCCTTGTTCTGATTCCATTAATACAGGTGGCAAAATGTTGTTACCTATGAGTTCTCTCAAGGTTTTGATTAATGTTTTAAAGTTTAAGGTGAACCTGGTTATCTTTTAAAAATACTAAATGATGTTATTATCATGTTATTAGCTTTGACTAGTTTCACCTTACGGGAGTCAGTATTTTCTTAGATTTTTACCAGATGGACGTAGAGGCAGGCAGTGAAGTGAGGAATTTTGATGAGGTAAAGTTTGGGATCTTAATGGGATTGGTTAAAAGCAATGATGTTCACATTATCAAATACTTGAATAAATAAATAAAGGACCTCTTTACTATGAAAGAGTAAGGCAAGTTTGTTCTCATTTTTTTTATACCAGGGCCACAGCCATCTCTGGGAGTTAGTTTTGGAACGCCATTCGGCTCAGGTATTGGCACTGGCTTGCAATCAAGTGGCTTAGGTTCTTCAAGCCTTGGAGGTACACTTTAACTTTTCTAATCTTTCATTGAATCATTATACCGCACATCTGAATCTCTTGCAAACCTTTGACTCCACTAAGAGGATGATCTGTTTCAGGGGAAGACCTTATAATTTGGCAGTCTGCGCTTTCCAAAATACTTCATGCCTTGCAGGGGGAGTTGCTAAGGCTAATACTCGGGCTAATAAGCCATTGTATTGAAAACCCAGGTTGAATAGGATGAGGTAATCATGTAGAAGTTCTGTTCTTAAAGCTAGGGAAGTACATCACGTACATCCTTTTGTAACTACAACTTGACTTAAAATTAAGTGTATAAAAATTAGGCACTGGAGACATTGGATCATGCTGTAGCTAATCCATGGAAGGTTTTCACCTCTGTGTTCAACTGGTCACTATAGGGACCCATTTCTGCTTGGATTAAGATAAGAAAAAATTACTAGAGTTCCGGGATCCTGCTTGCTGAAGCATTTGCTGTAGCTGTCACTCTGTTCCTCACTGCTGAGATAGAGGAAAAAAAAACCAAATAAATAAAAAATCCCTCCTCAAGTTGAAAAAGCAACATTTGAAAGTGAGGGAAAAATACTTATCAAAATGTTAATAGTGCTCTTGGAGAATATATTCCAAGAGGACACATGACTGAAAGAGTAGGTGATAATAAAAAAATTGCAAAACTCATGTGGACCTTTTCATTGAAATGTAATGATTTCTCAGTAGTAGAATGACAAGTGGAATCTAAGTGATTAGTAGAATCTAATCTGTATGTAAATTTCCTGTCTGTAAGGTCATGGGTTCCTACAGTGCAAGTCAAAAGACACTAATGTCCTCTGAAGCTTTTCTATGAGATCTGCAAAGAAAATTGTTATATCCACTGAGCACAAACATAATGTGTTGTGGCTTTTGTTGTTACATCCTCTTCTCTCTGCAGCCTCAGTGTGCATCCCTACGCTCTGCCTCTTTATGAGCCAAACGTGAATCAATGTTTTCATGTATTTTAAAATAATTAAACATCACTTGGTATTGGAAAGATGATGTAACTTGAATGTTACATCAGTTTTACCATAAATAATCATCTTGAAATTATCTTTAAATCCACTAGTGTCTCTTCTCATAAGTTTTTAAGCTTTTTCAGATAAAAGAAAGTCTGTACATCTAAACAGGAAAAATAATGGAAAATGGGGGGCCAAAAGGAAAGGAATTCTGAATTACCAGGTCATTCTCACAGTATTTTAAATGGCTTAAAAAAAACAACATAAAATTATTCCTTTTCAGCTGAAGAGGTTGTAGACTAAAGATTATTTATAAATGTTCGCCAGCCTTGCCAATGTAAACTAAAGAACATTTTCTTTTAAATTGATGGACAACTGCTTCTAGTTTTGTCTTAGAGGCCTGACTTGTGGTTTTTTATTTGCTAGTTCTCGGCTTAGGAAGGCATTTGCTTGCATTTCATCCGCTCTGTATTAATTTGCAAAATTCTGTCTTTTGACAAGTTAGGAAGACTATCTGATAGAAGCAAATGTAGAAGAATAAAGGAATACATGCAAAATATCCTGCAAGTGTGCTCTTAGAAACAGATTAGCAGAATGAATACTTTAGATTTTTTTTTTAATCTTAGGGGTTATTTTTTTTTTGAACAGGAGAATTTTTAATGTATACTCTTGAGACATCATTTTAATTGGGGAAATGTGCTCTCTTTCCGTGATAGAATATTATCTGAATTTTGTCAGTGATAAACATAGAGGCTTTTGCATTTATGTATACGTGTAGAGTATAGAACCTATGCTTCATTAAATATTTACCAACACCTTGCCTGACCGTTGGTAATTCATTTCAAACCAGACAGGATGAAACAGTGTATCACTTAAATAAACAATCTTGAAATATTTGTATTATGAAATTATGAATGTCAATTACAAAATTAACAGAATTAGTTTAATTACAGCTATATGTTTGTGGCTGCTCTTTGTACAATGATTTTTCTCAGTAAGTGTTGTGAAATTGTGTTTCTATTCTAGGTATTTAGCCTATTTTGTGATTTCCTAGATAAAGCTGATCCCAAATAACCTGGGGGGGAAATGACTCTAAAATAAGCCAAATGTAAACTCAAGAAAATGTTTACTCTGTTTTAAGCGTAGGGAATTTTTCTTTTAGAGTTGTGGATGAAGACTGCGGCTTTGTGTTATAGAAGTCATATAACTTGTGCCTGAATTTTCTTAGCTTTGGCCCGTTTGGTTACCATTTTCTTGCCAATTTAACAGGAATTCAATAGCAATTTTGTAAACTCTGATAGTTTACTTCACCTTTTTTTTTATAGCTTTTCTTTTACTCAGCTTTGTCTTTTGAAGGAAGTATTTTTCTCCAGTGCTTTCTTGTTTGCGCTGTTTTCTTAACACAATGTTGTGCTCAGAGTAAAAATACTCTGGAGGCAATAATCTTATGAATATTTATTAACCAAATAATGCTTAGAACTATGTTTGGTTTTAGAATTCTTGTCCAAAACCTGTATGTCTTTATTTGCTGTGTCTGTAATTTTTGTTGTTGTTGTATGTCTTTGCTATTATTTTACCAGGATTTGGAAGTAGCTCTGCCTTTGGAAGTAGTGCCACAGGAGCATCATCATTTGGGTTTGGAACTACAAGTAAACCATCAGGAAGTCTAAGTGCAGGTTGGTTTGTTTCTCTTGAATTCAAGTTTATGTTAAAGCAAAAGTGTTACAATCAAACTGCTGCACTCAGTCTAAGAAAGCTGCTGAGACAAATGTGCTTAAAGTTGCTTGTGTATCTAACCATTGAAGTAATTATTTACTCACTAAATACACATTTTCAGAGAAGTTTTTAGGTTCTGTTAAAGGTCCCCTAGGTAAACATAATTGAGTGAGCATTAATGTTTTCCATTTGATGGTGTCCATCTAATTAGGAGTGGAAGCAGGAAATTGGATGCATCAGACTGGATCAGATGTAATCTCAGGCACAGAAATGCAGTTACTACTTGATTGCATAGGCTACACAGTTACTGAGCTATTGAAATTAGTGTATAAATTTGTGACAGATATACCAGTAATTTGACTTCCTGTGTTTACAAGTAAAGTTACAGTTATTTTTTAGAAGCCCAGAAGGTTTCCTGAAAACTGTTTATCTGCTTATCCTTTCTATTTGAATAGTAAGTTATAGGTATTGTATCTCTGTATATATCCATAATTTGTTGTAACTACCTTGAAGGCATTTCTGTGGCAATTGAACTACTCAGTACTCATTTCACTTTTTTGGTTTATTTTGTTGGTGGTGAGAAAATAAAAATATGGATGCAATTGCTCCTTAACTCAGATGTCGTCTGAAATCTTAGTCACTTCTGTAGATTGCATCTCTATTTACTTTTTAAATAGGAATTTGTTTTTGAGGCAGATATCTTACTGTAGTCAGTCTTACAGTCTTTTTTCAATGACAGATTGAAGGAGTATTGTGTCTCCTGGGATTGGCTTTTGGTAGCATGTTTGGGGTTTTTGTTTTGTTTTGGTTTTTTTTAAAGCCAAATGTTTTTTTAAACTGCTATTAATACAAACATAGCCGGGGGCTGGTGTTTATTAGTAAGTGCTCAGTACATTAGCTTGGACCAGCATCTTGTTAGTTGCCATGCTTTTCATTTCGTTTTGTTTTTTCTTTGGTTAGTGATGAGTTATGCTCTCAAATCAGGGTTGTAAAGTACCTTACGCTTTGTATGGTAAAGTGGAAATAGTTCACTAATCTGGCTGTGTAACATTCATGACTGTGTAACACCCTAGAAAATTCTTGACAGAACATCTCTGATTTTGCAATATGCAGTGTCTAAGCATCAACCTTCTGTTGCTTAGTTTTTAATATCAGAAATAAATGGAAAACTTACGCTGCTTACGTTTTTATCTTAGTTTATTTTTCCTGAGCCTCTGTCAAATTACCTAGTGTTAATACTTATATAAGTAGTATTGCAGCATTTCAAGCTGCTAAGTTACAAAATACATAATTTTTAGTATATCAAAAAATATAATTAGAAAACTGGTTGTATGGGTCAGTTGTCCACCACTAGTGAGGTATCAAACCAAAATAAACAGCCAGTCTGTCTTAGCTATGTTGGTAGGGTGCAGAGGCAATTTAGATGTCGTTTCGCAGTATTGCTCGAACCAGGCTTTGTCGTGGTGGCAGTGCCCCTGATCTCTCTTCAGCAGTGAGGGACTTGGACCCAATAAAATGAAGACTGTTTTCAGTTACATCAAGAGTCTCAGCTACAGAAGGTGGTAGCCAGAAATATAAAAGTTTAAATGTAATTGCTGTCATTTTGTGCTTATAAAGTGGTCATGAAATCCTGATCTAGCCTGGGATTATGGAATAGAAACCTCCATAAAAATTTGGTAGCCCAGAATCCTATGCCATATAGCTTCTGGATTGCGTATGACCTTTAGTTTAATTTTATGGAGGGTGTATAAATGTGTTTGAATAATGCCTGAGGCTAGCAAGGTCTTTTTTTTTTTTCTTTTTTTTTAATTTTAATGTGTCCTGATTCTTAGATTATTTTTTCAGGATCCTGTAAATGTTTTCTGATGTATATTGCTGTATGATAGTTGCATCTTGTTTCTGAATCTTTTTCTTTTAAAAAAGCTAGGAAAATGGGGTGAATATGGGTTATAGGATATACTGTTGTTACTGCTTGTGTTTAGATGTGAGCGCTTAGTTAGTTTCCCAAACTGATGTTTGGTAAGTGTTCCATCACCCTGCCCTTCCAGGCTGCTTAGATAATGCCCCAACTCTCCTCCACATGTTTTCCGTCAGTTTGTTCTTATTTTACAATGAAAACTATATATTCCCAAATTGCCTCTGTCAAAAGTTAGGAGTTAGATGTAATTGCTTTAAAAGATTTGAAAATGTTTCTGGTAGTATTACTGCTCTTCTCAATTTCAGCTTGTATGTTTGAAGAGAAAATTCTGAGTCCTCTGAAAGTACTTAAGCATTTCCTAGTAGTAAATTTGGCTTAGTCCAGGAGCAGTCATTGTGTCCACCGTGTCAGTAAATGAAAAGTAGAGCAGCTGCAGTCTTTTCTCAGTTCCTTTAGTGCAAATTGCGAGATGAAACAAGTGTCTCGGGCTTCCCTCTGAAACACACGCAGACAGTGTGGAAAACGGACTCCAAATCAAGTCCCACTTAATTCCTACTATTATTCATTTGATTGCAACTGAAAAGGCTGATGAGTGGGATGTTGTAAAGAGCATGAAGACTCCCAAAGTGACGGGAAAAAGGAAAAAAATCACTACTGAATCTATAGATACAACGTTAAGGGGGGTGGGGTGGTGGATGGTGTACACACACACTAATTTTGTGAAAACTTAAGATGTTAAATATGCTTTGAAGAGCTGAGTTGAGAATTTGTGATGGAGACTTATTTTTATTGAAGAATAGAAGCCCAAGTACACATGATAAGAGATAATCAAGTGATGGTTATCAAGATCATGGCTGGACATGCTCATACTGCTGAAAAATGGACCTGAATATAATCCATGTGTAACTATGAGCAGCTCTTGGATACAGAGGTTATAGTAAAACAGTCAAAGCTGTGCTGGAAATCCTTTTTGTTCTAGAACATCTATTGTGGTATGGGGGATGAGAGCAGAAATAGATTGCCTTTGAGAGCTGCTGAACTGCTCTTTATCCCTGTAACGTTCAAATTAAAAAAAAAAAAAATACTGTTATGGGGACGTGTGTACCTCATTTTTGACTTAGCTATCTAAAGGCCTAACTGAAGCAGAGAAGCAAAAGCCCAATGAATAAAGTGTACTCTGAAGTCCTTCAGGGAGATGCTAATTCTATGCCCTCAAAGGGCAGGTTGTCATTTACTTTCTGAAAATAATTGTTTACACATAAGTAATACTAATTTCAACAAAGAAATCATTGATCACATTGTTGCTGCGTCTCAAGACTTTGTGACTCTTCCCTCTAGAACTGAGCCACTCCGTGACTAATTCTCTTTCCTTGCAGCTGGAATAAGACTGAATGTATACCTTGTTCAAGAATTTTTTGATTACATTTGAGTAATACATTTACAATAATACTCAAAATACATTTGAGTATTCTGGTTTAGGGTTTGGTTTACTTTTAAGGAAAGAACTTCATACCATGACCATTTTGTGCTGCCATGATGGCACAGAGCCATTTAGGTGAACTTCCCTTCTGCCTTTCTACACTTTTGTGGCTGCCCTAAATGGCACTTCTAGCGTAACAGCTATTACTTTCCAAGTTTTATCTAAATTAACAGGCATGTTCTTAGTCTGCCATCACACAGTTCATGCATCTCTTTCTTATTCTAACATTACTCAAATAATGCTAAGGCTGCCTTCCCTGCATGCTTCAAAATAATCCGTGCATCTAGAAGCAGTTAGGTGGAGGTAACTCATGAACACTTTACCCTTGCCTACTGAACTCCTGACACTATAGATCCCATACAGCTTTATTACAAATGGCGCTCATGATGTTTTCTCTAGGAGGCAATGCTTACCTGTTATCTCAGATACACACTTGAAGTAAAAAGGTAACTTACCAAGAACAGTTCTAGTTATTGAAGATTTTTTTTCATTCATGAGACTCCTTGAGGAAGACCAAATAATACATTCTTCTAAAAATCTTACTTGGCATTCAGAGTTAGGATGCACACTCATTACATTGACAATGAGTTCTGCATGGACAACTACCTGTCGAAGGACTGCAGTTACTGGAATGTAGGTAATGGGGGATTTTCTTGTCAAGATGATGCGGTGTGTAACCCAGGTCCAGACATTGCAGGAGGAAGAGTTTCACATTATGTTTTGAAGTAGTTCTTGATGCAAAGCATCAGTAACAAGTGAGAGAATAGAAGACATCAGGCTTGCGAGAGCCCCTTTGGGATTCTGATGAGACGACCAGTTGGGTTTCTATTTCTGTGCTTTAAAAATATTTAGGCATTGAATTGAAGATACTGATGTGACCAAAGGGTTGCTTTATCTGTCTGCTGAAGAACTAACAAAACTGTTAAGTAGTGCTTATTGAGAAAATACCCCTTTTTGCTCATGAACCAGTCCCATATTTTCTTAATATTTTAATTGTTTACAGGTTTCTGTGTGCAACTTGTCTATGAAACCATTTGTTAAAATCTTAGCTTGCTCATGTCATACTTGTTATCTTGTATGATTGGTTACCTTATTTGGTTTCTTCAGAGAACAAAAAGCACAGTTATGAAGTTCCGCTTCTTCGTAACTAATATTAGAGAAATTTCTAGCGTTCTTTAATAATTTCAGTTATGATCCGAGTTGGTTGTGCATAACTGATATAAATTCACAAAAGAGAGTAAAATGAGTTGGTGTTACTGTTGCTGAAAACTGTAGGCAGATTTTCTTCAACTGGCCTTGTTTTACAGCTGAACTAGATGTTCCGTTTACTTTTCTAGAAGAGGGTGGAGCAGTTAAAATAGCACAGTTCACCCACCTAGTCATTCGGTTTTTCCAAAGCTTTGTTTTCAGTGCTGCTTCTTGGTTTAAGTCATAAAGGGTGTTTTTAAGTACCAAGAATTTGGCAAGGTTTTTGATCCTTATCTGCCTCTCATTTGAGGTGTGGTCTGTGCCACCTGTGCTACGACGGCAGGCGGAGGTAGCCTAGTCAGTGGGCACAAGGCTGGGACCTCCGACTCCAGCTTTGCCACTTACCTGCTGCGAGTGGAGCGAGCGGGCCATGGTCCACGTGTACTTCTGCCTGCCCTCCCACCCTATGTACGCGTGGCGTGTTTAGACTGAGAACTTGAGGAGTTACGGCTCTTCTATTGTACGATTTCAGTGGGACTTTAGGGTGTTGCTGTTGTATGGATAATGGTATCATAGACTTGTGATTTAGGATATGTAAACAGTCACAGAGGCAGACTGTTAGTGCTGTAATATCCAAGTTGTCGTAGCAAGTCCAAGTGTGTTAGTGGTGTGGCATGCTGTTGCAGACCCACGTTAGTATAAAGCATTGCAAATATTGGTGGTGAAGTGGCTGGTGTTCATAACTCCAAGGAGAACAAACCTGCAATCCTGATATAACTTCTGTTTTAAAATATTTTTCCTTCCCTCATAAGGCTTTGGCAGCTCGACTACATCTGGGTTTAACTTCAGCAATCCTGGCATCACAGCATCAGCTGGCCTAACGTTTGGGGTGTCTAATCCTGCATCTGCAGGCTTTGGGACAGGAGGGCAACTTCTTCAGCTGAAGAAACCTCCAGCTGGAAACAAGCGAGGGAAAAGATAGGCACCCCTTTAAGGGAAGTGGAAGTGAATCAACTTTGTTCATCTGAAAAGTCTATTTTTCTAGATTGATGTGTTAATTAAATTGCATCCCAGGACATTTATAAAAATTTTGCTACTTTTCCCTAGTCTGAAATACAAAATTAAATCATACTGAACAGCTATTTTCTTGTGAATAGAAACCCGTTTATGTACTTTTATTTTTGGCCCTAGTTTTAGAAATGTTCTATACTGCATTATTATTAAAGAATCTTGTAAAACCATCTATTTAACCTAATGTTAGTAGCAGAATATTTTTTGTTAATAAGCTTTATACCATATGATATATGCATATTTGTTTTTTTGTACAGATAAAATATATTCTAGTACAAATACTAGAGTTCATATCTTCTGTTCCTGGATATGGCCTTTAAATCTACTTCAGGGTGTTTTTGTGTATATGGATGTAAATATATACAGTACAGTGCACACATCTGTGTGTATGTATGTGTATATATATGTATAAAATACAGATGTGCAAACCTTGCCCCGTAGACAGGTGTCCTTTTCTTGTGTGTTCTGTTTCTCCCTGTTGCCCCGTGGTCCGCTGTGTTGATGTTCCTAGGAGCTTCAAATAGTGGGTCACGGGCTATGTCATCATTGGTTCTTGTGTTTTGTTGTTGAAGACCAGCAGAAATACAATGTTTACTATTTCATAAAGTTTGGTAAACAGTGGTTAGTAGCTGAATTTTTTTTAACTTTTTCTTCACCCATTTAGCAGCCAACTCTAAAGAAGAATCAGAGGTTTTGACACAGACGTTTCATAGGTAATGTTCCCAAGCTGTTTGGTCTTGTTAGTTCTCCTGAAGTGGGTGTTGCAGGACTTCAGCTGAAAGCTCAGGATGCCACAAGGTCTGTGTGCAAGCAGAGGGCTGTTGGGCTGGATGAGCTTTTCCCTGCAATTGGAGGAGACAGGGTATGCTATTCTAATGAAAACCCGAATTAGCTGTAACAAAATGGAGTTGATTCACTAGTTTCTCATCAGCACTGCTAGCATTGATTTAAAAGCAGTTGTGTTATCTGCTTTCAATACGAGATATAGTACAATAAGTTGCTGCTAAAGAATGGAGGAGAGAAATGATGTAATTTGAAGGTTAAAGCTATTGCAACAGTAGTTTATGAATCTTGCATATTGCAACATCGTAGCTTGTTGTGCTGCATCTCCAGTTTGGTGCGCTCTAGAAATAGCTGGGAAGACATCTTACAGAGGAAGGAACAGATCAATTGAATCTTTGCAAATAAAGATACAGCTTGAAGCGTGAACATGGAACTTTGGAGCCGAGTTGCTTTTTAATATAGAAGGTGTTTTGTATATAACACGCATCAAATGAATATTCACAATCATTTTCACAAAAGCACCTTTTTTTCTACAACAGTTACAGTGCATAAGAATTTTCTAGTACCAGGTCATTTTGTTTTCTATTGTTAAAGTGTTATTACCATTTTGTATGTTTTGGAAATGATGTCTGTGTTCAGCAGTGATTGCTCTTTGACAAATGTTTGGTTTGTCACTTGATCTGATAAGGGAAACTGAGCACAGAATTCTCCACTTTTGTACTTGTATGTTATTGCACCTTTGTGAGCAGTCTCTTAGGAAGGGATATAATGTGGGGTTTTTTATGTCTCGGAAAAGTACGGCTTACAGTTCATTTTGATTTCAACCTTTTTTCAAACTTTTGGGCTGCAGTCAAAACTGTAATGTTTGTATTTTTTTTTTATTGCTTTTTTTAATAGTTAATATGTTAAACCACTGGACTCTCTTGTAATGTATTAATTTGTGAAATTAATTCTAAATGTGTACTGTTTGTCCATATGTGCAACTTACCATTGTGCAAACAATAAAACAATAATGCTGTGATCCTTGTAATACGTATTTGCCTATTTGAAAGATCATTTCCTGCTGTTCTCCTATGCTGTAGGAGAAACAAAAATGTCATCAGCTAATATGTGGAATTGTTCTTGCTAGGATTTATGTAGTGCAAAATTGTTCCTGCTGCAGTTAGGGCCTTGATCTCTGGTTTGACACTGGGGGGTGAAGGGAGGTGTTGGACTGTTGGTTTGTCTGCAGTCTCTTCACGGTGCGCGCTGTAAACCTGGATCGCGCTGTGATGGCACACAGCACTAGGTCTGGCGGTGTAACCTCGAAAGCAGTCTGAGCCCCCTGGGTAGCTGTGTTCTGTTCCTTTTCGCATTAAGGCAACAATTATGTCCATAATTTAGCCTAAGTGAAAAAGTGATTCTGTAACAGAATAATCACAGGCTGGAGTACAAACTAAAGTCAAAGTGGGATTTGAAATATTTATATTCCCAGAATATTACTTGAGTGGTTTAATTTAGCCATGATTTTTCCCAGTTTAAAGATATGTAATGTAATTAGAGTACAAAACTAGAAAGACGTTCAAGGTGTGGCTTTTACAAGGCACATTAAGAAGCTGACCTGTACTTAAACACTGTGAAATTAAATCAAGTCTGGATTATTTGCTCTGTAAAGAAAGAAAAATACGTTCTGGAGGAAGGTTGAAGTCACGTGAAGAGAATCACATCCTTCATTAGTTTACACCTTGTTGTACAGCTGTGGTGTAAATTTATTTATGACACCTCTTTCTTTTACCAGAAGTCACTTGTTTTTTTCCCCACTGCGCTCACTACAACAAACGTAGCGGGAGGTAGGATGGAGTTACGCCTTAGATTGCTTGCTTCACGAACCTCTTCCAGTTCCAGCATCTGAAAACTTTCTTTACGCTCACGTTTGTCTCTGTTCCTGACAAGCTGGCTAGCGTGTACTACCAGGCTTATGTACTGCACTCTTGCAGATTGGGAGGGAGGAGGCTGAAATAAGGTGGGAGTGGATGGAATTTGTGCATCTTCCTCACTGTGGACATCTGAAATCCAAATTCAGCTGTACCCCCTCTGTCTACATTTTCATAACAACTGCATTTTGAATGTCAATTGCTTTTATAGCATTATTTTTTAAAATGAAAATAAAGTTCAGGAATACAGGTTTAGTGGACTTTTTTTTCCCTCTGACATCAGTGGTAATTCTTTTGTTTTTTCCTGTTCTCTACTCATGTTAATTGTAGAGATAATCTAGTCGGGCACGTCAGCTCTTACCTGTTACTGGTTGTAATACCTGGAGTGTCTCGGCAGAAGATAGGAAAAAGCACCTTGTACATCCTCAGTGGACAAAGTGTATAGAAAAATCCATCTATAGTGTTGAGCATAAATGCCTTATGCTCTGTGAAAGTTTGTTTCCCTAAAACTCTTGTTCTGTTCAGGTTTGTAAGAACAAAGAACTGGCTACGCACAAAGATTTCCAGCAATCAGTTAAGCGGGTTTTGGACTAATTTCTGGGATTGTGCTGTCAGGCTGTTTACCTCTTCTCTTTCACTGAGTCCCTTTTGACCCTGTGGCTAGTATCTCCAGACACTGACGGACGGTTAACGTACCACAGTGGTAGATTTGTGCCACTCCTCATGAAAACCAGCAGCTGGGCTTAGGGAGGGGAGCGCCACGGGGCTGCCCTGGGAGGCAGGGGTTGCCTGCTGCGATCGTGCCTGAGGACCGGGCGGCTGCCGGCAGGGAGGACCGAGGCCGTGAGGGGCGAGGAGGGCATGTAGAGCACAAGGCTTCCTGCTGGGAACGGGACAGCTCGCTTCAGTTCTGTCTGGGATGGTCTCTTCTGAGCTCAATGTGGAGTATCTATGTGCTGGTATTTTTGTACTCCCAGATCAACTGAACTTGTAGTACAGTTTTTGTGTTGCTTGAATGTTGTGTTTAGTAGGTAGAAACAGATGATCGTAGCAGTTTAATTTTCTACCTGGGTGACATCTTTTACTCATGGGGGGGAAAAAAATACAATTTAACTCTGTAACCAAAGGAATAAAATAAAATTAAGGGATTCCCATGAGGATTCCAATAGCTCTGTTGCTGCTTTCGCCAGGTGGCCAGAGGCTGCCGGTGGCAGATGCCACTGCGCAGCCCTTGCAGGCGTAGCTGTCACAATATGTCACCTTTTATTGCCAGGTCTGTCACATGTTCTTACACTTTTTTTTTTTAAGGTAGTAGGATTTTGCAAAACTTCACCAATATTTGAACAATCCTTCTGACCCATTTGACTCCTGTTGCTATGAGGTTTATCACTTAATGCTTTTTTACTCGGCCTCAGGAATTTAATCTTTATAGGCCATCGCTGCAGTTGAAGCACCGCAGTGAGGAGGTGAGTATGCTGCATGTTAACTATAGCTTTAATAACTTTTCCAAAGAATGATTTGCTTTTTGTTTTCTCACCTTTTAGAAGCAAGGCACTTCTAGCTTGCCATGAATACGTTATGATTAAGTTTAGAAACTTCTGCAAACTTCTAGAAAAGCTTCTGGGTTGATTTTATTTGTGTTTGGGTATAGATCTGCCCTTACCAGGATATCGGGTCATTTCTGCTGAACGCTTGCGTGGAGAACTTGGAATACGTACTCCTGTCCTGAACAGGTCAATAGCCAAGCAGGTGAAGGTATTTTACCTCTGTTTAACATCTCACAACCTGATGGATTTCCCTCTTTTTTTTTTTTTTCTCCTCTTCAATGCAGGTGTCCCTCTACGGCGGGTGCTTGGGCATCAGCACAACAGCAGCTTTCTAGAACATCTTGTAACTGCTTCCAAAATCTGATTCTGATTAGAGGCTGGTATATAACCTCTCAGGCAAGAAATCCCTTGCTGGCTCTGTGTAGTTAATGTGGCACGTTGTGGTAACAGGGTATGCTTCAGAAGTGAAGATCCCAGTCACAGAAGCAAGCTAGGATGGCGAGGTTTTGATCAGATGCTGTGGTGTAGTAAAAAGGGAAACAGACTAACAAATACTCAAAATCAAGTATTCAAAAGCAAACTATTATATGAAACTTGAAATTCTGAAAAATGCCATGTATTCTTAATAAGAGAAGTGGGTAAATTTTCATGGGGAAAAAAACCTGTGACAGGCAGCTTGAGTAGACTTCCAGTTGGGTGAAACCTTGGGGAAAAAATATGCACGAACTGTACAGCTGGGTAGCTACAGCTCCTCTGTTAACTCCATGGTTAGGTACCTAAGTAGAAGCTATTCTAAACTGAAAACCATCAAAAGCTGCTGATCCTGTTAACAGTGTTAGCATTCCTTGGCTGTTTGGACCACCTTTATTTCTTTATCAGGATATGCATACAGGAATCCAGCCTTTGGGCATGAACACTTTTGCTGCTGTTCTGTCCAGGATAAGGTAAAGTACAGGAGACCATACTAAAAAAAGTTCATCTTTCAAAAAAAAAAAGGCTTGGAATGGATGGGCCCTAGTGACGGCCGCCAGGCCAGCACTGCCCCAGGCCTTGGCAGCGTGGGGACGCATCTCCCTCTCTGCCGGAGGTGGGTGGAGGGGTGATGGTGAGTGTACCTGGGGCTTACCCACGTGTGGCCTTTGCCGTTCCGTGCGGCTGTGCCTGGCGCAGCTCTCCGGTGCGTGGCCTCCTTTATCCGTGACAGCGACGCCGAAGGCCGCTACGGCCGTTCTAATTTAGCATCAGGCCGGGCAGAGTGAACCGACACAAGCGATAGCAAAAGGAACGTGCTAGCTTTAATGCCATGGGAACGAGCCTTAGCAATGCACGTCGTATCGGTTTCAAGTAGGAACCGTCTTTTTCTTCTACCTTTTATTTTGGCTGCTGACGAAGGAAACTGCTGGCTGTCTGAAGGAGCTCACGCAGCTAACGTCGCCATTGCTGACCCCCATGGTAGCAGCACAATGCTTCAACTACCAGAAGAGCTTTCAGCGAGCAGGCAGGTGTTCACGCGCCTCCGGCAGCCAAACCAGGAGCACGCCTGATCTCCGCGGAGGGCGAGACCTGCTTTGGTTGTTGGCTGAGCTGACGCAGTACAGACCACAAGGGCAAAGCTCCTACTCGATCCTCCGGTAGCAAAGGGAAGCTAATGCTGAGCTCTGCTTTGAGAGTAGAGAGGGAAGGCTTTTAACATTGTTTATGTTGGCTTCAGGCGTGGTAATGGTCTGTCAGTGCCAGTAGCAGCCTCCTGCTTGTATCAGAGAGGTGCAGAAGTAGCTGGAACCGCAGGGATGCTGTGGCAGCTCGTCCAGTTTCCCCTGCGCAGGGCAGGAGTCACTGCCCTGAAGATGCAGGTCGAATGCAAATTCCCATTAGCTTAAACTTACACTTTATTAGTAACAATATTTAGCTAGAAATGCTTTACACTTGAGAAGCGTCACCTTCCTCGTCACCTCTGCTCACGCTTTATTCCTGGTGCCGCAGCAGCCAGTGCCGCTGGTATTTGTTGCTCTGTCGTGGTGGTACCCGTGCTGTGGTGGTGGCGGGGTTTGCCGGGCTTCGGAGCTGCTGAGAAGTACTGGGGCCAAAGGGCTGCTTGGGTAAGATCGTGGGCTCAGGCAGACGGGTGGTGACAGCAATAGTAACCTTAAAAACCAGACACCGTTGCGGAGTGGTGGATGTATCGTCTGAAGTGAGCCCTGCGAATGGAGGGGGAGTTTGAAATCCAAAGCCTCGTTGCTAGGTTATATCATCTCGAAGGTAAGTCGTATTTGATCTGCACTACTGACGTCAAGTAAAATAGCAATGATGCAAGCAGATACAGTCTTTTTTACTTCTTTTGTAAGCAGTATAAAAAAAATCCCGATCTAGAAAATATTCTCGTAAATATTAGTTTTCTGCACTAAATTGCTGCTTCTTGATCATCTGCGTTGATAATCCCTATGTAAAATTGAAAACTACAAATTAAGTTGTAGTTTAAGTCCCATTGAACCATACTGAGAGGAGAAGTACCTTGTTCTCCTCTGGAGCTCATTCATGTCACTGTGCAGGCAGCGGTCTGGGCTACAGCTGCATAGCGATGCCGCGCTCACGATATTGTGCCTAAATCCTTGTCTTGCACTCTGGTGTTAGGAGGTCAGCAACAGTAAAAGTCTGTTTCCCTTCCTGCATTTGATAAAATGCTCATGCTGTAGGCTCTGTGCAGCATGACCTGGAGTGTGAATGTGGAAAATTCCTCTACTTCGGGGTTTTTCTTTTTTCAATTGAAATAACTTTGCAATAATGATGTCTTGTTGAACTGGCCAGTCTCACTGGGAGGGCAGGCTGTGGGAAGATGGATGTAGTCCAGAATAAGTATTTCTTCCTCTATTTTTGTCTGAGAAGGGGAAAAAAGTTAAAATTCTTTCCTTTTTGCTTGTGGCTCGATTAAGCACCTCTCTCAGTCTGAAGATGTGCACATCAGCTTTGTGTCTTCTATGCTGTAATGGCGATCTGCTGTGCCTGCAGTGAGTGGGAGCTCCAAAAATCAGTGTACTGGGGCTCCTGGAGAGTCATACTGATTGCAACACAGTAGCTGGGCAATGCTAACAAACTACCTAAAGCCCCAGTCCGTGGGGCTCAGTGTGGAAACTGGGGCATGTTTTCTGGGAAATGGCCTCCTCCATAACTCGTTGCAGTGTTGCCCCTGTGAATTTGGAGGAAGATGTCCCCCAGCACGTACAGGTACCGTCACCCAGTCACCTCGCTCCCCTCAGCCTGCATCCCTTGACCCCGCTATCGCGACAGCGGTGCATTTTGGAGCCAGCCGTGCGATACTGGGGGTGTCTGCGTTGGCTGTGATAATGTGGTGCCAGCGCCGACGCCTGCTGCCACTGCTGCGTACACTGAGGCGGCGAGCACTGATAGCGGAAGCCAAGCTCCGCGTCCTGGAGTGCTCGGTGCCGGTGCGGCCGCTGCAGATCCACAGCCCAGCCCCCGCGGAGTCTGCAAACTCCCTATCGCTTCGTTCGAGGTTATTTTTACAGTCCTTTCACTCCTTCTGTGAGATTTCTTTTTTTTTCCTTGGGTCATCTTGTTCTAATTATTTTCCAGGAAATGAGAGCCAATAAAAGAAAGCCTTTCTGCTAGGAATACATGTGTATTTTAAAATGTAGATATTAAATATGTTCCCTAAGCAGAAATAAAAACCAGTCCGGCTTACGCAAGCAATACCACAATCGGAGGAGCAGTCTGGGCCTTTAAATCTGCTGCTGGTGTTTAAGTAATACTTACCACAGGTACAGCTACGCTAGTGTAAAAGATAGCGAATAACCAGGGCAGGAAGGGAAGGAAACCCTGCTGCCTTAAGCTCATATATTCTGGTAACCATCCTCATCTGGGTAATTCCGTCAGTCTAACCTGTCCGTGAGGACGGCACTCTTGAGTACAGCCGTTGTCCGTACAAGACCCGTAGCGACGGTGTTCTACTAACGCTCCCCTTCCCACTGACTTCACACGGGGGCAGCAAGGCATCGCTTCAGCAGCGGGGAAACACGCTTCTACCTGAGAAGGGGCTTTGCCGGGACAAACGTACAAGGCGCAGGGATTTCTGACTCCAAGGTGGTTTGTTTGTAAGTTTGAAAAACCCCAAACAACAAAACAAGCGGTTTTTAAAACAACTAAACCCCTGCGTATTCAGCGTGGCTTTCAGATGGGAAGTGGTGGTGTTGTTTTACATGAGCAGGAAGAGGAATCTCCACTGATGAAGCGTTACGCTGTGACCCGTAAGTGGACAAACTGCAATAAAACCCCACGCTTGTGGTAAGCATGGCCTGGCTATTGCAGGCCGAGCGATCTGAACAATAGTACCGTGGTGATGAATCCCAGTTTTGCTCTGGGAGAAGGAAGGAGAAGGCTTCAGGTTACAAGTTTTAACTTGCAGTCCTGATTTGCAATGTTGGGGACACAACTGCAGAGCAAAAGTAGTTCCCGAATTCAGTATTTTGAGGTTTCTGATGAGGCTGCAAAACTGTTTGAATGTACTGATGTACCTACCGGTAGGTACGCTAGCTAAATGTAACAAGAAAGGCACATAAACACCTGCCTAGTGTTCAGGGCTGGGCCGCAACAAGCAGGTAATCTCTCTCATACCCAAGTGGATAACATCCATTTACTGTTGACCAGGCTACTGAGAATGAAACTGAATATCCCAAAGGGGAAGAGAAGAAAGCATCCATCCGCCATCTAAAGTTTACCTCCAGTGGGTTGAAAGGAAAAGGGGATAGGAGTTGCTGCCTGTTTTGTGTCTCTCCTGCTATCGAGGGAATGTGGCGATTTGCAGAGCATGGGTTGGAAATACGAAAGGGAAAGCAAAACATCCCTAACAGCAAGGGCCGCTCGCGCACCCACAGAAGCTGACGGCAGCTCGGAGAGTCCCGTCGCAGGGTTTTCCTTTCCGTAGCTCTAGAGAGGTTCCAGCCGAAACAGAGACACGGAGTAAGGCGACAGGTCTGCGTCCCTGCTTGATCCGTGAAATGGGCACCCATGAGGGAGGGAGAGGGGCTGTTGTTTCTTACTTGCTGTTGTTACAGCTTCCTCCAACTTGTCCTTTCTCTTCTCTCCCTGCTGTTCGACGCCGCTGGCTCAGCCAGCCCCGACGAGCGTTTGCGGTACCTCACCGCACCCGGTTCCGCAGCCCCGGCACGGGGTCTCCTTGCTTTTCCCCCTGCTGAACCGGGAGCTGCTAAGGACAAAAGACGCGGTTTTGTGTTACCCCCCTTTTCATGCCTTTCCTATTTCTGATGGCTTTTTTTTTTTTTTGAAGTAGAAGCGGTTGTGTTTGCGAGGAGCTTTAGCCACTGAGGCCTGCAAACCTAACGAAGGCAAAGCACCGTGCTCTGAAGGCACGTCAACGCTTCTGAAAAATTCTCAGCCGCAGAGGGACTGCAGTAGTAAAACAGCAAAAATGCCCTTGTTATAACAAGGAGAATGCCTCTCAGCGCAGTGACTGGGTGAATTCCCAAGGTGAGAAGGCACCGCCGGTCCGCAGTCACTTGAGCACGCGGTGGCGGTTATCCCGCAGCCGCTCTGCCCGCGAGGGCCAGCACCCCGCTCCGGCACCGGGCAGGGAGCCGGGTCGCAGCTCCATGCCCGGGGACACGGGTCTGCGGGTATCACTCTCGCACGGCCAGCGCAATGCCTGGACACCGCGTCCTGCAAAAGCTGTCAAGGTGCTCATCCCCTACGCTGCTGGTTTGCAGTTCAGGGCGTTAAAAATTATACAGAAAATGCACTTTCTCCGTTTCAGACAACTAGCAAAAGTAATTTTAACAAATTTTATTTTCCCTCCTCAAAGTGAGAACATTTTGCAGGAAACACAGGACAGCATGGGACTTCTTCGACTGGCTGTGAATTAAAACATGGTATTTGCTTTTCTGCAGTCATGCTTTTAGCTTGAGAAGGGCAAAGAACGTTTCTGCTGAGCCAAAGGCCTCACAAAACGCCATCTGGTAGTAGCAGTAAATAATCCAAGAGACTTTTAGGAAAAAAAAAACCCACAAAACAAAGCTGACGCAGGTAATAGAGATTTATAGACTATGTGATCGTTATTGAGTATCTCTGGGCTTTACAAATCCTTCCCGACTCTAATGTATGTACGATGTTTCAATTGTATCTAAAAGCTGCAAGATGCTCAGCTTGTCGGGACCCAGCAAGTTTGGTGTCCTGCAGGATCTGGGGCCTTCGTGATGGCTTTGGTTTACACTGTAACAGGCTGAGCTGGTGTTGTGAGACTGCTGGGCACAGGAAAGTGAGGGAAGAAGCTGCAGAGTAGAAAAAACTGTTGCTATAATCATGTATTTTTGCATGGTTTGGTTTTTTTGTGTGCTTTAGACTTTAAATTGTACAGATATTACCTGATCAGCTTGTAAAGACAGCTAGAAAAAAAAATATCTTTGCCAATTAGTCTATTGCTAAATACATTCTAAAGCACTTTGCGAAGTGCCAAATGTTTTCAGTTTTACAAAAGCATAATGAGGCGCGCTCTTATCGCTGCTTCTGCCCAGACAAGTTGAGGCCAATTCCGAGCTTGAATAGGTGAAGTACCTGTTGCAGATCATCTCCACAAGGGATCTGGTGCTGGTGTTTTGTTGCGATCAAAGTGTCTGACTGGGAATACATCTGGGCTAGACAGGGGAAAAGCAGACTCTCTTCTAATGGTCTGGCGTTGCTGTTGAAAGGGATCCACCTCACCGAGTATCGGTGGCACCATCGACTCGGAGGATGGGGCCGGGCAAGTGTTTTGCTTGCCATGTATCAAGGATTCAAGAAGCTGCTTTTCTTATTACGAAAATGTCAGTCCAACCCAGGTTTAAAGAAAATGATCTTGTGGGAAGACCCCTGTGAACGCAGCCGCCGTGCTGGCACTGGGGGCTGCTGGAGGCTGCGGGAGGTCGCTGATGGGAGCTCGTGGTTTAACTCCTTCCCCAGGTGACCCCCATCCCGTGCCGTGCCTGGACGCTGGCCCACAGCACGGGGCTGTCTTGGGCCATGGGCACTCCGGGTGACGCGGGCCGGTTGTACGAAATCCATCACCGGTCCCGGCGTTGGGTGGTGTGCTCCTCACCCCAACTCAACAAGCTCGAGCTGAGAGCTCCCGGTGGCTGCTCATCAGGTTTGGAGACAGAGCGTCTGCCACTCCAACATCCAAATCCCTGCAAGTTCCTTCCCGTTCGCCCAGCTGGGTTGATACGGGCAACACAGAACCTGTCCCGCTGCAGTTCCGCTTCTCATAGTGGTGACTACGAGCTTCTTCAAAGGTCGGCTGCTCCAGGTTGCTCACCCTCTCCAGGGTAAGGCAGGAGATGTGTGGGAACCACCCCTGCCCTCTGCCCTCGCAGCGGCGAGGCTCTGGCTGTGGCCGAGCGTCGAGAGGGACGTGGCTGGGAAGTCCCTCGCCAGGAGCAGCAGCGGAGCCGAGGGGGCATAAACGGCGTGACCTGGGCTGTCGCCTGAGCAGAGCCGCGGTGAGAGCCGGCGGCTGCCCCAGAGCGGCTGGGAACAGAGCGAAAGCGGGAGGAGGTGCAAGCGGAGGGGGAAGGGCCGACACGTTATTAATTGTTTAACTGAAGCAGAAAAGCTTGAAGGAATGGGAGCGGTCACCGTAACCCCGCAGTCGCCTTCCCGGGGGCGGCGTGACCCGGCCGCAGGGCTGCAGGCCCCGCGGAAGAAGCGTTTTTTCACCCACGCACGCACAGAACCAGCCGGAGTTTGGGGCGGCCTCACGGCACCCGGCTCTCGGGGGGGTCCGGGGGGGAGCTGGCTG
>Ga0065711_1034342_pt1 | contig 23942 bp, 19 predicted proteins | sample Hoacrofraction12_FD_59098 | JGI IMG/M metagenome (GOLD analysis project Ga0065711, IMG submission 59098) | Hoatzin crop microbial communities from Cojedes, Venezuela - Epithelial fraction 12 v2 (version 2) | ecosystem: Host-associated > Birds > Digestive system > Esophagus > Crop | place... | reverse complement strand
AAAAAAAAAAAAAAAAAAAAAAAAAAAAAAAAGTTGCTAGTTTCTGCCGGTTGTTTGGCGCTGCCTTGTGGCTGCGCTGTATAGAAGTCGTTTGAAACGGCCGGGGCGGTTTGCCCTCCCCGTCCCCGGGCGCAGCAGCATCTTTCCTCTGAGGACCAGGAGGCTTGTTCTGAGAGGCACAACGCCCACCAGCACAAGGATGTGCTCTTGAGGCAGCCAAGTGGCTCTCCAGTAAAGCTCTCCATCCAGGAACGCATCTAAACTTTAGTCCGGGTTGCTGACGGTTGCCTTTCCGTGGTGGGTAACGTTTTTGGCAATGCCTGAATGAGGACGGGGTTTTCAGAGGCAGACAGATACACCGGCGGGGATTCATCCGGGCTAACTCCAGACATTAAAGCATAGGTATCACACCAGAGCTGGTCACCCCGGCTCTCTAGAAATAGGCACTTCTAGAGCCTGGTTTGTCTGGGCAACTTCAGGTGTCTACACAAGAATGATACGAGCTTTCTTAGCAATGATGAATTCTCTCTGCTGACTATGAAAGGCGGCTGGTGACTGACTCAGATGCAGACATTTGTCCCTTGGTCACGTGAATCCCATGTATGCAGAGGAAATAAAGGCTTCACGGCCTCTGGTTCCTGCTGATTTCAGTTGCAGTTGCCCCCTTACCCCTTCCATCTTTCAGAACCTGGCATAAGTGGTTGGGCATCTAAATTTCTTTAACAAACCTTAGGAGACACCTCTTAGAGGCATACGACAATTCTGGTAAGATACAAGCTGAGTACCTAATTCATTTTTGAAGACAGAAATTACATGCTTTTGAAACTATAACCAAAGGCTTATTTATGATTAAATGAAAGCATTTTTAGTTACTGTTTCTTCCTGCACCCTAACCAATTCCCTTGCAATTTGCCTTGCATAGCCATTTTAATTTGTACCAACTCTTCATGAATGCAGCATTCCAAATAAGAGGAGGAGGCAATTTTGGGGTGTCTTTAATCTATAAGCATGGTAGCAGTTCTGTATTTGTTTACCAGCCACAGTCCAAAGACTTACTTGAGTTCGTCTTCAGAATCATAATTAACGTGCATGTCGTGTGAGGCTGCGACATCGCTCGTCGACTGGAATAGCTTCAGAGGGCTGCTTCCAGAAGAAGATGTTTCTTTCCTTTTCTTTTTCACAAAAAAATTTTTGAAAGATTTGAACTTTGATTTTTTCTTTCCTAAGTATAGAAACACAAAGAAGATGCAAGCAGCAGCATTTGCAAGTTTTTGAAACAATAATAATTCCCTTATAATTTCTTCATAAGTAGCTTTTTTTCCTGGAAGAGGCAACACAGTCTGCTCTTGCATTAATGTCTTTCAAGACTCTACTGATAGCATGAAATTACTATTATTTTGGAGAATGGATTGCAATGTTTATGACACATAAGAAATAACCTACAGTGTAGGATCTTTCCTAATAGAGCTTCTCCTTGCCTCTTGAGATAATCAAACTGTGAAGAAAAACTTTGGTATTAACAGCCTGGGATATAGAGAAGAAATTACAACTTCGAAACGCACTGCCTTTGTTCAGCAAGCTAAATAGTGATGATAAGGACAGTGTTGTTACCAAAACCAATTTAAATGCAGAAAAGGCTTACTTAGGTGGAATGTGCAGTGTCAGGAGGCTAATGCTTTTATAATGTCAGTTTTATAACACATCCCAGAATATTTTGAATGCTAATTACGAGACACAATGGATCACAAAGTATCAAGCCAGAAATTAAGCAACAACCTTGAAAAGCAATGCTAGTCTGCTCAGTATGGAAAGACATGAATTATGATCAGTTGCAAGCTCCATGAAAGGAACTACTTGAAATGAAATCAGAGTTTTGCATAAGACATCCCAACAACCTGTGCCTGTCCCATATAAGTTGGCATGACAGCACTGCGAGGCATCCCTGTCAGCAATTCACTTACTGTTCGATCTTGCCAGGTAAAAAAGCTACCTTTGTCACAAGATGCTAGAAAAATCTTATTTCTAGCCTCTGAAAATGCTAAAAATTAAAACAGCTTTGGGAGACAGGAGGAGAGAACGGGAGAATGCATTCTCTAAACAAACAGATTCACTTCTGTCATAGACCTACAGCACTGAAGCTCAAGAAGTCACAACACTTTCCACTCACTGGGAAAGAGAGCAATTCTACCTGAATTGTCCTCTCCATCTCCTTCAGTCTCTCGCACCTTAGGGTCCATTATCCTTGAGGAACTCATGTGACAGTCACTAAAGGAGGTAGAAAAAATGTCAGTCATATCAACAATATGAACAACATACTTCACTATATATACGTATACATACATCCAGGTAAGTTACTAAAATATAAAAATACAAAATAATATATTATGTGTATGCTTTTATACATAAATACATAGCCAATATATGTCTAAATATATTTATTATATCTATATAAAAATATATATAAAATATAAAAATAACCCATAGGGAAAAGCTTATTAGTCTAAGGTACCATAAATTCCACAGAATATTTCCACTTTCATAAGACATTACTACCTTATGGTTCGGTTAACCAACTAGCCTCTCCCAACCGACAACTGAGTTTCATGAGATTCCCAAATGCTTCTAAAAGCAGGCATCAGAGAAGGTGGGCTTCTTTGAGTCTCCCTCTCTGTGCCTATTCAGGACCACAGACAAAATGTCTTTCTGATAATTACAGCATTTGGGTAACACGTACGAGTAACGTTAGTAAAGAACCGCAAGTATTTTTCCTTTATTTGTACTGTTTGAAGTATTCTACAGATTGTAGTTTCTTCTTCGTTTTTAAGCGACTTGTGAAAAGGTAACAACTCTTTTTATTCCTTTGTTTGTATAGACAACAGAAAAATACAAGTAATAATAAAACAATCAATTTTCTTCTTTTCTTCTCTCTTCTTTGCTTTTTGGAAGCAAAATATCACTTTGCTCATTAAGGTACCTAAATTAAGAAATATTTCCAAAACTGTACATGTCCCAAGCCCGAGGACAGAATATCTGTAATCTAAAATGCAATTTCAGAGCAGTAGTCTGTCTGTGCTCTCTTTTCTCCACCTGGAAAACCATTTTGTGGTCAAGGTAGAATAAAGTCATGGATTCCACTGTCTGGATGGTGAGTTAGAGGCTGCAGAGTAGCTCTTTGGGCTGTAATGGCGACAGATGCCCAGGCCACAACCCGGATGGGAAGGCGAGCACACTGCGGCTATTTTGATCCCCTGAAGAGTACCAGCAGACTTAAGCAATGAGGCTTGTAAATTTACAAAGAGTTAGCAAAATGGAAATGAAACATTTACTACTCAAGTCTCAAACCCGACGTGTCGCCTGAACCATCAGCGAGCGCTCGAGCCGGGCCGTGGCGAAGGGCTGCACGGCAGCCACGGCAAAGGCAGCTCTGCTGCCCAGCAGCTCTGGGGCTCCCCCGCCAGCTGGCTGTAAAACACCCCCCGCCAGCACCCGTCGGGAAACCAACATCAGAGTTAAACACAGAGAAGAGGGAGAGCAACTTCTGGTCAAGGGCATCTGCCTTATGTAGGTAGAATTTAGGAAGGAACCAACCCTAGAAAAGAGCAAACTTGGACGATACCTATATTTTTAAAGTAAATGCTCAATGGAAGGCAACATAACCGTGTATCGTGGGCTGTGGCACATCCAGTGAACTATTAAACAGGCCCAGGGTGCCTCAGATTCATGCTGTCACGTTGCAATAGCAATGGCAGGAGTGCAAATCAGCACCTTTAAAGCCTCAGCTGTTCCACGCATGCCCTGTGGCATCCACAAGCTATATCCATCCAGAGGTGGGATCCTGCAGTCTCCATATAAATTATGGGTGCCACAACTCCGATCCCCAGCTGTGGCCCACTGGCACAGCTCCGCTGCAGCCAGCTGCACTCAGGTGAGGGAGGGTGTGTTTTTTAATCTGAATGTTTATATGCCATACTTTGCCAGTTCCAAACAGCAAAGCCACTCGGGGATAAATACCCACATAATGAAAATGTTAGTTTGAAACATGCAGGCAAGCATAAACACATTCCCTCTGGCAAAATCCAAGCAGATAATATATCATATTTCTGACAATCCAGAAATGTGTTGTTGTCCCATCTGAAACCTTGGCAGGCAATCTTCTAGAGAACAAAAATGATTTAAAAAAAGGTTACCTCCACCGTAATGTCAGAGAAGATTTGTGTGACTGATGTGTGACATCTGAGGACAAAAAGAGTGTTTCCACTGGGTGTGCCAAACATCTGGGGACAGTAATAGGTGACCGGGGGCGCAGCATAACATCTCCTCACTTGGGAAAAACAGAAACACTGAGCCCCAAAGAGCTCTCTCCTTGCCAGCAGTGTGTCTTCAAGCAAGGTCCTCGGTCCCCTTCTGACCTCATGCAGCCGTTCTTCAGGTCTGACAGTTTTTTGCTGTTTCCTAAGGTTAAGAATTACTGTGTCTTTCCAAAAATTGCCCAAGATCTGGGGAAGGCAGCCCGCCGCCACTCTGCTTTTGGAGATGTCTCTTGCAAGGGGCGCACAGCTGGAGCACTGGGCTGTGAGAAGGAGCCAAGTCCTTGACCAGGTCCCACCACTGCTGCTCAAAGTCATCCCTGGATGGCTCCCCAGTGTCACCCAGGGAAAGAGCTGGCTGCTTCGCTGGGGGAGAGCTGCCAAAGGGATCCAGGCGGTGTGCGGAGAGAAAGGTCGTCTGGGTAAAATGACTTGGGAGCGAAGCAGAAAGCATCCTGAGGTGTGGGTCAGAGGTGCCGGAGGTGGAGGAGACACCGGGCGCAAGCACCAACAGCCTCTGCCTCCTGCTAGGATGCCTTCATTTTAAATTATGGTAAATAAATCCTAGAGGTTTAGGTCAGATGGGCCATATTGGTTTCACAGTGGGGGGACTGTGAGGCTTTTATAAATACTGCATCCCAACATGGCGTGCAATTACAAGGGCTGGGGAACTGTGTGGACCTTTCACTGCCCGGAGCTGCGAGTGGGCGTACCTCGGGTTTCCAGTTCAAAAGGCCAGTTTCCAGCCCGAACCCAGGGTTTGGTGTGACTGTCCCCAGCCGTCCAAACATGCGCCGTGACAAGAGGCGCGCTGAGGGTGCGGGAGGAGTTTTACGGCTGCTGTTACCAAGGGGAGATCTGTCTCTGTCAAGGGATGAACGGGCACCCGCTTCCCGAGCCTGAGGGCGGCCGAAGGGACTGGAAGGAGTTGGGCAATGCCTGGCAGGCAGCGCAGTGGCGGCCGCGTTTTCAGAAACATGCTCGAAAGTCAACAGATCAGTTTTCAGCAAACCTTGATTTTAAGAAAATGCTGAAGCCGAGACTTAGCCGCTTGCTTGAGTGTTTTGCCACACGACGGTTTCCACTGAAGCCATGTCCCAACACAGTGCAAAGAGACACCGGCCCCCACTGAGCATCTGACGGCTGCCAGAGATCCCTCTGCACCACACCGCAAGCAGGGTGCTGCCTGGCTCAGCGTCTCACCCAGCCTAGCTGTGGGCAATCAATCACACACATTCCTACCTTAAAATTTACGATGACATTTTTATGGGCATGAGGGAAAGTTGTTTTTCCTTTTAAATGCTTCCTTTGCTGAACGCTGTTAGAGATACATTGGTTTTCACCTGCTCACCACCCACTATGAGATAATCCTATTTTCCTTCCCAAATATATAAACTTGGAGAACTGTTCTATCTATACCTCCCCTTTTTTCCCTCCAGTATAACCTATTTTAACAATATCTCTATGCAGGTTTCAAGCTTTTTCCTCAGCGTCTGTAACAAACTCTCTGGTATTAATACCGTCATCATAGGAAAGATTTGATTAAAACATTATACTAGAGAAGAAACAAAAAAAATAAAACAAAACATAGGCCAAAGTTCACCCTTGGTATGACGAAAACTGCTTGTCGCTTCCCTGACGTAAACAGAGATTTGTTTGCTCTGGAGCTAGATTTTGTCTTCCTCAAAGCTTTGCTTAACATCTATGACAGCCTACAAGTTTAATAGCTCTGCAATGAAATTCTGACAAAATCCAGCAGCTTTGAATCAGCACCCACCTGCACGGGTGGTCTTCAGTGCACACTTTTGCTTGGATCTGGAGGCTCGGCTGTGGAGTGGGGCTGCTGAGCTTTCTCATTTCCAGTTTCCCCAAGGATTTACCAAACTCCATCAGTGAATTAAGTCATCCTGTGATCTGAAGACTCAGCAGGATTCGCATCCTAGAGGAGCAGCCCGCATCACTTCTTCTCTGCTAGCAAGGGCAAAATTTACCACACTGCTAGCAGTTGTACTCTTTTCCTCTTTTTTTTTTCTTTGCATTTTATGTGTGATTCTTTTCGCAGCGGAATAATAGAGATACCTGGTTTATCAATTTATTACAAGATTTTATAAGCCCAAAATGTCTGATGATAAAATGCTGAATATTACCTTTTAACAGTATTTTTTCTATATTAGACTTTTTCCACTTTCCTTCTTCCTTCCCATGCCCCTTCTAGATGAGCTAAAACACAGGAAATAGAGCTGAGGCTACATCAGTGCAGAGAATAGAGAGGGAATATGGCAACACAACGGGGGTTTATTCCCCGTCCTATCCCTCCCAAATCATAGAATCATAGAATGGTTTGGGTTGGAAAGGACCTTAAAGATCATCTAGTTCCACCCACCCTGCCATGGGCAGGGACACCTTCATCAGTGCATTCAAAAGTGTGTATCCAAAAAAATCACAGCTGAACCAAACGACCGCAATTTACATCTTTTGTAAAAGATTACTTTGCTGTGTTGAATAAGAATATTCTATTTCTAATAGACAGAGAAACACCAGGAATTAAAATGATTATTTTAAAAAATCTGAATTTAGGGAAATTATTTCACATGAGACTAAGACCTGCCCTCTTCTCTCTCCAATATCTTGACGTGCACCAAAATTCCTACTGGTATTACACAGCCATGTGGATTTGGGAAAGAAAATGCAGGGATTGTGGGGATATAAGGAAAACCCAAATACTCAGAAAGACTCCTCTGGCTGAGGTAGTAACTGGACTGAAAACTTCCTAAATAACAGGGGTGAAGACCGAGGCAGCTTTTCCTCATCCACCCCCTCTCTGAGGGCAGCTCGAAGCTTCCAGAGGGAGCCAGCCCCAGCTCCCACCGCCATTCCCTGCGAGCAGCAAGCACACCAGCAGAGCTTTCACCCCTCTGGAGATGCTCCAGCTCCCCGGCACGTGCACCAGCGAGAGCACCGCCCCAGGACGCCAGCCCTTGGGCACAGCGCAGGTCCCAAAGCATGTCGGGTTCACCTGCCTCCCAAGCAAAGGTCTGTCCCTGCAACATGGGGAGACCACGTGCTGGAGACATCATGCAGCAGGGTGTGGTAGAGGGAGGTGTAGGAGAGCGGGGTAACGAGCTTGTGACAGGGAGGTATTCGCACAGCACAAGAAACACTGCCGTTCAACACGCCTCTGGGCTCAGACCTTCTCCGGTGAACAGAGATCCCAACGCCACCTCCCCCCCTTCAAACTCTCAAACCACTCACAGTGCTCCCAAGGGACAGCGCTTGAGCCTAGGCAAAACTAAATCTCTCACAGCGTGCCCAATTATAAAACCCTCTTCAGAAGTCATCCATCATCTTGAGCTTATGTTACTAAGATAAACCTCTACTCTCCCTTCTGCAAGAAGGTCTGGGAAGCAGAGTGCAGTGCTCCCCCCAGAGCTAGCAAGGCACGTGTGAGCCTGGGTATTAGGAGTGTCCACAGGAGTGAGATGCAGGTCTCCGGGAAACCAATTAGTTTGTACAAACACATCCAAAATGTCCAGAAAAAGGGACAGGAGAATTTGATAACTGCAACACCATTTCCAAAGCCATATATCTTCCTGCTCCAGACCTCTCTTTATGTCATAGGACTATAGATTTCACTTCTTATTTGGCCTCCAATTTTTAAATCAAATGAAGAAATGCACCTGAGTGCATGCTTACGTACACACAGCCATCCTAGCAGCTTCATCTGGAGTCCCAGCACTGTGACTGAAGCGTCACCCTGCCCTTCTATCACATCTCAGCACCTACACAGGATCTGTACATGTGCTAGCTGTGTCCCCATCCTTTTTGAATTATTACAAAGAACTTTCCCAGAGAAGGCATATTTTCTGAGCAAACTGCACTGTTTTCCTCTACCAAATCTATATAATATATCAAAGATAAACTTCATGCCAAACCAAGAAGAAAAATACCCTGTCACTTCATATATAAAACTTTGCCGTCTGTTTTCAAAGTGGGGCACACAATCATCTTCTTCCATTTTGCTCAAATGCTTTGAATCAGTAAATGACAAGTAGTATTTTGCAAAGTCTCTGATTTCATGTTTTCTGTCCTTGTTTTAATAATCTAGTGCCAATGCTGTTAGCACCTACTTGTTTATGCTGACTGATATCCATGGGGACATCATCTCCAAAATGTGGTATTTTCACAAATGGTGTGCTGTCTGAAACATGATAGTTCATTATCCATCTTCATCAGTCTCCCACTGAACCTGATGCACCTTCCTCATCTTTTCTTATCTGCATTACTGGTTAATAAAAGGTTTGGTTTCTTTGCTTGTGGCTGACATTTTCTCCAGCTACTGCTACCGTGGTAGCATGCTCTCTCTTATTAGAAAATCAGCATACTGCAGAACCACGATGGTGTGGTAAGAGCCCGTGTGCCACTCCTCACGCTCAGAGCAAGGCTGGCCGTGAGTAGCTTTACTATCAGCATCCCCTCCCTGGCTGCACGGGTCCAATATCAGCATCCAGCTGAGAACACCCAGCCTGAACACAAAGTCAGTGCCCTCCTCTTTAAACTCTGCCTTTTACAGATCCTCCCATCCTCTTCCCAGTCGCTGTCAAAATGAACAGAGCTAGCTGTGAGCGACTTGCCCTTTCTCTCAGAAATGACTAACAAAAGTTTGTTGCATCAGCACATAATCTCTTCCAATGCTGCTCCTTGTGCCAGAGTTTGCTACTCCTCCACCTCCAGCATCGGTGGGGGTGGAGGAACAGCAAGCTGTGGCACAGGGACCAGCTACACATAACTACTGACACACTACTATCTCTCTGCACCAGCCCTTTCCCTGGCAGTACTCACATCTCTCACTCAAATCCCCTGTTGCACACTGTGTAGACGTCAGGTGGTGCCCAACGTCCCTGTGATCCCTGACAGAAGAGACATCAAGAGATGTCAAGTAATAAAATACCTGCTAAAAGGAAGATGGGAGAGAGGAGAGAGGATGCAGCTCAGTGCCTGGGCTCCCCTCCCGAGCCTTTGTGCCAACAGGGCGATACCTGCCATGAGCAGCGTGACGGACTCACGGGCTACGACAGGGAAAACAGAGAGAGGCAGCAGCTGCATCTTCCCAAGCCTTTCAGTGGGTTTTCTGGGTTTTCGGTTGTTTTCACTTGCTTCTTCCACTGCTGTTGGGCAGCGTGTGCCTTCCTTCCCCTAGCCAGCCCCAACTCCTCCCCAGGGCATCTGTCCCTGTTTTGCCAATGGCTGTGCAGATTCTCATGCCGGATCCTCACCAGCCCTTCCGCCATGCCTCTGCCAACAGCACATTCCTTTCTCTATTACAAGCACAACGCATTTCCAATGGATGGGGAGAAAAAACCCTGCGCTCTCAACCTGTTTTTTTCCAAGAATTGATAGGCCTTCCTTTCCTCATAATTTCTGGGAAGTGAGAAACACTCCATAAAACAAACTTTCCTTCCGAGCAGCGTTTGAAGAGTGAGCCTTTTGTTGTTAAAAAAGTGCGCTGCAACAGAACCCACCAACGTAAGAGGTCAGAAGGCACCACTGGGACTGCCCAGGCTCTCCCCAGAAGGGTGCAGGGAACCCTGCTTCCCTGACAGAGCTCAGTAACTCCGGGCGATACACCTTGTCAGAAGTCATATTTTGTTCATGGGAAAAGAGTTAGCTTGCATGTGTTCTTTAAACAAACAAAAAAACAACAAGAAAGCAAACCAAACAACCATATAAAAGAATTACAAGGCGGGGGGGGGGAGTTTACACTGGCAAAAGAATAAAGCAAACTCACATGAAATGTCTTATTCCTATGGAGTAACTCTTTCGTTCTTGCTTTTACCTCTCTATTTTTTGAGATTTAATAGAGGGGCCAGCAACTGTTCCAACGACATGGAAAGCATTATTCTTAAAAGATCTGTTAGAGAAATAAAGCCACGTTGGCTCTGCTTCGTCTTTCTCAGCACGCAGGGATAATAAAGGCATTTAAAACATAGCTGTTTTACACAAAGACACCAGACCTCCCCTGGCCGGCTCCCTACCAGAGATCCTCTGTTATATTTAGGAGCACAAACAGCTGGACATGCTACCAGTTTTCGGCTTGTATCAGCCATCTTTACCGATAGAAGCACAATCTGTATTTTTAACTTAAATAATATCAAGTGTTCACATAGCGTACTTTGGCTAATAATGTTCAGCAGAAGTTCATCTTTTTTGTATAATAGCAGCTGGCTAGCTAACGTCACTCAGAGTCAAGGGTCAGTAAAATATTAAAAATTCACTGTGCCTCTCCTTGAAAAGCAATAGAAAAGAAAGTAAAATGGCTTGCTTTAGTTAGAACAAAATTACATTTGATTCTACATGTCACAATTGCAATTATTCTTGAATTCAGCACCGGGAACATTCCTGAAGCTATTTCACAAAAATAATTATACCAGGCCTTTTGGTATTCAGAATGAGTACAAATATGAACGTTGTTATAAGATCTCAGTGCCTTTAAATTCAAGGAAACATAACAGGGCTTTCATCAATCCTCCTTTGCTTTTGGGAACCATAAATACAATAAATTGTCTATACACCCATGTATACACACACTTGCTTTGTGGCAAAGAAAGAGTAAGACTCACCTGTAGCCACAGCAAGCCCTGAGGAACTGCACACTGACACCTGCTGCTCCAGCAATTAGGCTAATGTAAGCATGTTCTTGTACAGTGCAGAGGTTAATGGGAGTTTAAGATGCAGAAAGTGTTTAGCACTACTCAGAATGAGATCCTTATTCGGCTTTATCTGCTATTCTGAAGAAAACTCAGTGGGCCAAGTTAACCAGACAACAAAGGCAACTGCTAACATCAGAGCTGAACATGGCCCAGTTTTCATCCTTTCTGAGCCCATCTGTACTGCACGGAGTGTTTACTCCCAGCTCCATAATGTGTGGTGTAGTCAGTAGTGTCATTTCAACAGTTTTATTAAATTTCTTTAAAAGTTAGTGACAAATCTTTTCAAACGTCAGGTTCATCTGAACACAGAATGTAGCTATCTCCCAGGACAACTTCCACATATTTTGCTATTATTGTGATGAAAAACGCAGTCCAGTTTGGCCAAACACAAATAATGAGGAAAGTGCGTGAAATAAAGACACTAGGCTGGGCTTTACTACCATGTTCATTGGGAATTACTATGCTGGAAGGATGAAATAATCATTGGGACCGTCTATGAAGTATGTACAGAATAGTTTTAATATTGGCTATTTAAAGTCAAGAAAAAAGAAAGAAAGTAGGGAATGCAAAGAGAATGAATTAAACATTCTAAGAGAAGCCTGAGCCCTTCCAGGCAGAGACACCCCAGCCCACCAGCTGAGACTAGCCAGAACATCAGCAGGTTGATTTCCCCGAGCTGCTCACGGAAGGTGCCACCAGGGACCCCCAGTCCTCAGCACTCCCTCAGCTTCACCTTGCTTCAGCCCACACCGAACCGGCTGCAGCCGTGCGCTAACCTGGAGCCACCTCGGATGCAGGGATAACAAGAAGACATGCCTCCAGCCCAAGGACCGGTTCGCCCTCCTGGGTCCTCCTAGCATGAAGGAGCGGTGAGGACGGCGTGAGATCCGGCTGGAGCCACAGGAGGGCAGCGGGAGGCAGTGGGGAAGGGGAGCATCTTCCCCTGCATTCCCTCTGCGGGGCTCTGACTGCAGGCTCAGAGGCCAGTTTCTTCCCGCATGGACTGTCCAAGAGGTACAGCCACGGTCAGCGCAATCTCAATCCTCTGAAATTTCCCCAGGCAACAGCGCTCACATATTTCAGCAATAACTGGTACCTTGTAAACACATTCCACATTCCTGTTGCCTTAAACCCCACAGGCCAAATGCAAAGCTGAACGGCCTCTTGTCTAATGGTTGTATGAGGCTTGCTCTGAAGTGGTACATGTGGCAGGCTTTTAATTGGGAAGGACCTCATTTAGCCTCTTTCAACCCTTCCTAATTTAGTCCCTCCCGGCTTTCAATTGATAATAATTTTCTTGAGCCCAGGTGGGAGGGAGATGAGCCATTGGCTCCTTTCTTTTTCCTCCAACCAAGTAACACTCAGATCGCTTCCAGAAAAAAGAGCACCAGATTTTTAATGCAAGGTCACAGCAATACATGACTACTGCAGGGGTTTCAGGTAGGAGTCCAGTTAAGTTGGAGAGTCTTCCTAACCCGAATAATTTCTTACGTGAACAGGCTGGAAGGTTGCTTTCTGACCACACCACAATAAACAACATTGCTGAGCCCTTTCATCTTTGCTCAGAAGCTTCCTCCACAATCTATAAGAAAAACACAATCAGGATTTCACAAACGTTAAGAGCCCCAATTTTTTGTCATTTACTCCCTCACGACACGTACTTGCAAACTTTTAATTCTTCACCGTCCATTCAGGACATATTTGTTATTTTGTGTTTGAAAGAGAGGAGATATTTTCCTGTACCTCCTCCCTCCCCTTCTACTTGCAGGTCTGTGCTCCAGACCACACTCTGGGCTCCAAAACAAGGATATGAGCAAATGGAAATAACTGCCACTTGCTCAGATTCTCATTTTCCCCTTCGCCCCTTCCCTGCAGCAATAACCTCAGTGAAAATAACCTCTGGCAAGTCACTCCGCACGTTTCACCTCCAGTTGCCACTTCAGACTTGCTGACTTTTGGAAGTCAATACCCCGAATGCAGCTTATAGTTTTTACTGCTGCCTTGCCAGAAGTCCAGAGCCCAGTCTGTAGCGCACCCTGCACCACCTGCACAAGCCCACTCATTCCCTTGGACTGGGAACTGGAAAGCATTTGCATGTGCCAGTTTGTCCAGGACAAGTAACAGTGAGGACGCGTGCTGATATATTCAGAAGATTATATGCAAAAATGCTACATCCAGAACAAAATGAGGAGAGGGGACTGGAGAAAGTACAAGAAAGGACAGCACTGAAGAGCTCAAACCTTCTCTAACAGTGTTTGTAACAACAGTAAGGGACATAGTCACTAGGAGGGCTCCTGCTCCTTATCTATCCAGCGCAGCAGAAGAATACGCTGCTAGTCACAGTGTCATGCCGATTGTGCATCCTCTCTCATCTGCAAAACAGATGGAACCAGCCCTGACAGCACTTTCATCTTAAACAGGTGCAGGAGGACGGGTGACAAACATCACTATACGATGCTACTACTCCTTAGGTCTCATTTCCCAAGGAAACAAAACTTATGTGACTGCACTGTCTATCCTGCTCCTTTTTCCCCTGCTTCCCCACCGCTCTGGAAGCCTTTGGTCCTTTTCAGCCGAGTTCGATGGAGAGACGCGTATCAAAGCCATGAAGCTTCTACCAGTTTTGTGAAAACTGGTGATCGTGCAGAGTCCCTGCTGCATGAAACCCGACAGCAGGAGGAAAGCACTTGCTTGTCCCTCTGGCTAGCAAGAGGGTGGACAGTACAGCCGTAGCCCAGGCGCAGCCCTGATGAGCCTCCAGGCTGGTTGTTAGAGGACACGGATGGTTCAGGGTGTGAGGGAGAGTCAGGAGGAGAAGGGAGGGACTGAGAAGTGAAGTCCTGCCGAGAGCACATGGCGGGGATGCATACTGCAGCAGGGGAGTGTTGCCAGCCTGGTGGAAGCCAGCTGCTGTTTAGAGAACGACACTGATGTTATCATGCTGCTGCTGCTTTACTTGGAGTTGGAGAGAAGAAAAGAGAGTGGAAGAGGCGGCTGCCAGCTCTTGCGGCTCTCTGAAAGACCCGAAATCTAGACCTGTCCCTGACCTCAAGTCATGTCGGACTTTCTGGAGAACATCATGGCGTTTGAAGAAACTGTACTGCAAAAGTACAGTTGTTTCCATTCATACCACTACAAAGTCTACCATGATGAAATTATGCTCAACCAGCCCACGCATATACAATGTTGGGATGACAACCAGCCTACAACTTGAAAAGGCTCTCCAAAGCGGGAAGAGAATTGTTGGCACCTGCATTTTACAGATGGGTACAAAAGTATGGAGAGATTAAATGCTTTTCCCGATGTCCTTCAAGAAGCATCTCTCACACTAGGGACCAGAGTGGGGCTGTTGTGCAGAAGTAGTGCTCAGCTCTGGGCCTGTCCCTTGGTCCAGCTCTGCTGGAGCTGACGGCGCAGACTGAGGTACCCTCTCTGGTCCAGGGCCCAGCTCCCCATTGGCACCCCGTGGCATAGCGGAAAGCGAGAGGCAAAGGGAGCTGGATCCTGCTCCCTGGATCTCCCTTGGAAGGGGTGCCATGGACCACTGGTGGGGAACACACTGGGAGAAATGTCCCACTTTTCCCCACATCACCACTTGCCCTCAGTCTCTTCTCATTTCTGCCACTGGGGCAGAAATTCTCCCTGTCCTCCTGACCTGAGAAGCACTTCCCTTGTGAAACCCCTCGCTGCCTTAAGATCTCCTTGGCAGCAAGCTCTCAAGTGCTCATTTGTCCCCGGCTGCATCTCCCTCTAGGCAATGGAGAAAAAAAGACACTTCAGATATTAACAGGTCTAAATCGCCCCACTCCGAGGAGATGCCTCTCTACGGAGGACAGAGGGAAGCCAGGGTTACCCAGCAGCTCACGGTTAGGTGCTCTGCACTCCCATCCCCACCGTCCTACTCCCCGTGCCAAGTAAGCTCCAAAGGCTACACAGGAACCTGAAAATTACATTTAAAAGGGGCAGAAACAAAGAGGCGCATTTGGAGACTTGTCCCATTTGTCCCCAGGCTCCCTTCTTTGAACACACCACGGATGTTGTACTTCAATACTCAAAAGCCTGATGAGATGCAGGTTATTAATTTATGACTATGACGAGATTATTATGGCTAATTTAACATGTGCAGGCACTTAACTAACTACTGTTGGGAAATATTTGTCATTAATTCAAAAATTTCCTGCCTGCAATTTGGCAGTTATAGCACAAGTGAGCTGCAGAAATCCAGTATGACATCAAGAGCTCTCATCTGCCATCACCTTTACACGCGACCGTACAATACTTGAGCTCTGCCTGATTTAAATGAGCACAACAAAATGTACTGCAGCATTCATAAATTAAACAGCATTGGCATCCAGACACTAGAAAAATCTAACTTGAGAGCATGCCCTTTCAGACGTAGGAGGAGGAAGAGGGAGGCACACAACCTCCCGACAGGGAGCAAAACGGACACCGTTGGGAGAGCGCAGGGCACAGCAGCGCTCCGAAGCTCAGAAAACAAAGCTGTGCGAAGAAAAAGCTGCGTGAGTTGGGCTTTCCTCCCACCTCTTGTGGGTCTGCCACGATCCCAACCAAGTCAGGCGGTGCAGAGTAAAACCACTGAAGTGGTTTCATTCAATGGCAACCTGTCTCTCAGGCATGGCACAGCCCTCCAGGGCCATCCCACCGCTCCCGGGGACAGAACTCCCTGCCTCAAACTGCTGTGCTTCTCTTGCTTTCCCAGGGAGGCAGGCGAAAAATCTGTGTGCACAGAGCTAGTCACAGCAACAAATCAAAACTCATGTCCGAAATGACCAGTCTCACGGCACATCTGAAGGGTCCCAGCACTTCTTGGCTTTTCCTGATTCCCCTGGGCAGGTCTGAAGTTGTAGAAAAGAAGGTTGGCACCCATCCAGCCTCTTACATATTTTAGTCATGAATTGTTTTGCCCACGAAGGCTCTTTAGCTCTGCGTTTTTGCAAGACCTATCACTATCAATCAGATGCATCCCACCTACGAGTCCCTTCCCAGCGCAGGAGCTCCATGCATTGCCTGGACTTCTTCAGTTCTCTCATATGGTAAAGGCTCCTGAGGAACGGCATGTTTTGGTACACTTAAATCTTTGAGCTTCACATAGATGTGTCAGGATAAAACCTGGGAACATGCTACCAGAGGGGACTTCTTGAGCATTCAGTCCCCTGTTGTTGCTGGCAAGCACTCCATATAATCCTTTCACAGGCTGATTAAAGCCTTGTTTTGAAAAAGATTAAATTTCCCCCATCCCTTTCGCTGAAATGCTATTCCAGAACTTTGTAACTCTGATGGTTAGAAATTCCCAGACTAAATGGCCAGTCTACCTATTTATTTTTGTGCCAATGCGATCTTTTCCTTGAGGGAGCTTTTCTGTCCTGCCAAGGGTATTTGGAGAAGACCATCATCTCCCCTTTCATCCTTCACCTGCAAAGCCAAACAAACCATGGCACCTTAATGTCTTCCCAGAGAAAAGTTCTCCATTCTCCTGGCCGTCTTACTAAGACCCCTCTGCACCCGTCCCACTCTGAGCTCACCTCTTCTGGCAGCAAGATGCCCAGGACCGGACACTGGATCCCAGGCAGCCTCCTTAGCTAGGTGCCACAGAGGTCACTCTTGGATTTAAGCTTCCCAGCTCCCAGCTAGACTTGCACAGGTTGGCAGACAGGCAGAGAGCAAAGCATTCACCTCCCAGCTCTAGCCTGCTCTCTACTGCAGAGTCCAAGGACTCATCTGAGCTGTTTGCTGTCAAGAAACGCCATTCTGTGCAAGCTGTATGTTCCAACAACCTCCCCAGACATGGCTCTTTCCTGCGTCCAGCCACCCAGACCACTGATGCAGGCTGCCAATACCAGACTGCAGGACCCATTCCAGCTTCTTTTCAAACCCTGACGCACCGGCATATGCTCCCTTGGCTGGACTCGCGAGGGCCCAGCCATCTGTGTATCTGCACAGTGTCTCTGGTGTAGGTGTAACAGGAAAATATTTTTACATGCTGTTGGCAAATGTACTAGCTCAAGCCTGAGGAAAATCTGACCCTCTTTGCTTAGGGGCCTCCTTCCTTTTAACATTCTTTTCAGACATTTTGAAAATATTTGTGAGTCATGGCAATGGGCAGGGAATGAGACGCCTAGCAGAGCTCCCAGCTCTGGCAGAAAAGCATTACTAAGACGACACTACAAGGCTTTGTGAACAGAAGAAAGACAAGGGAGTGCTGGATGACTTAATTTCTCGGGTTCCACGCTATCCTCCGAGGGTGCTGCTTCACTAAAACTGCTAGATCAAAGTGACTAAAGAGGTTTCTGCTGTTAACTATCTCCTGAAAGCTGTTGACCTTGAGACCAGAACAATTAAATGAAATATGAAGCACCTCCTCAAACAGATTATTTCTCCTGCTCTGTCCTACATCACCTGAACACACAGTAGTGTGAAGTTACACACTTGGGAGAGCCTTTTGTAATAAAGAACATCCTGAACTGCACAAAGATCCCGCCCTGGTATAGATTTTTTCTCTCTTGTAAGTGGGCACACACACTATGGGTCCTAGGAACGGATGTATGAGCTCTCCCACACGTATGATAGAGACAAAAAGCCTTGGAAACCAAATTAGACATGCACACTTTGAAAAATGCCTGCTGTATCAGGTATGCAACGTGAGACTCTGGGAACTGTTTTTCTGAATATTAAGTGTGGAAAATATCAATTGAAACTGCACTTACTCAGTCTCTCTGAAGAAATCAGCTCCTGAATGCCTTAGAGCCAGACTCCAATTTATCAGCTTCATGTTAATTAAAATATATGGCTTTAAAAAATTCTGGTCTTTTACAGAATGCACAACCACAACCTCCTGCGCAAAAAAACTGCGAGCACGCTCGCAGTGTACCTATCCTAGAGATGTGCAGCCAGATCTTTGGCTGATGTCACCTGGCAGGCCTCTGCTGAAGTTAACTGGAGCTGTACCAAATCGTATCGCTGAAGAGATGGAACGTACTGTTTGTACACTTCTGAAAAAGGCAAGTTAAATAGCTTGTATGCACTTGCAGACATTCGTTTCCACATCTTTCAAAATACCAAAACTGTATTTTCTGTGAGGAGTGGTCCTTCAGAAAACTATCTCGCCAGCCCTGTACCAGCAGGAGACATGAACAGACCCCGGTATACCTCCCATCATCTCTGCTATCTGTGAGTAGAGAGGCTACAGCATCAGGATGACAAAATTTTTTGTTCAAAATTTGTTTTTAGAACGGCACATCGCTTTAATTTTTACATTTGTCAAAAGGTTTCTACTTGTAATCTATCAAAGGAAAACAAAAAGCAGTAACAAATGCCACTGTGTTACCAACTGGAGGCAATGACTGACGGCCTCAGCACACAATACATAGTTAGGGGGACTCGCTGCTTTCTGTTTTGTAAATGCGCTACAAGGAGCCAGTTCCAGCGAGAGCGTGGCAACCGGTAACTCTTGAACAGCTAAGGGTTTTTTATTAGCCAATTCTACAATCAATTAACTAGAGAAGTTTAAAGATTGTTTTCAGCACTTTATAGACAGGCAGCGCAAGGAACTAGGGAAGACAGTTCATCTTTCCACTTAACTTTTTTACTTACCATCCGATGAAAGTTTAATAAGTACAAAGGCAGGTCAACACTCGCACAAGTGAATGTTGTGCATCTGCGTAACCAAGAAACACATCACACCTGCAGGAAAACAACCCTTACAGCAACTCAGACGGAAACGTTCTACAGCTGCTTACCTGCGTAGGTTCCTGTTTGCCAGATTCAAGGTAACACAAAAGGCTACTGGAGTTTCAAAAGGGATCTGTCACCTTGCCAGACATTTATGCGGTAGCAAAAACAGCAGAGGCGCTTTCAAGTTTGCATGGAGGATTCTGAAAGTCTCAATTCAGTTCGACTTGGATCGTGCACCCTACGTCTCATCAGTCACCCAGCACCAGGCTACGCTCTGCCTTGCCGAAGCGTGAGTTATTAGCACTGCCCTGCTCCCTTCACCAAGTGATCCCTGTATGTAACGACGAAGGAGTCGGTCAGAGAAGAAAGCACCAGTATCCCCCAGTTGCTAGGAAACAAGCAGGGAGATCCTGACCTGAATTCTTAGTGGAGGTTGATGTCGCTCGGGAAGCTTAGCTGGGTCCTTCCTGGAAAGGCAGGGACGTGCCGAGAAGTCACTCCTGGCTTTGCAAAGGCCACCGCCCAGCAGCACCGCCCAGGACAAAGGGACAGCACCTGGGCTATTTTTATGACAAAAAGGCACCTGTTGTGAAAAATGGGAGGTGCACGTGCAGAAATGGAGGGTGAATTTTCTGTTCCTCACACCAGTGAAACTAGAAAGTTTTTAACCTTAAAATAAGATCTTTGTATTTCAAATCGGGTCATTAGATAAAGCGGAAGAAACCATCCGCCACACACAGAGCCACGGCACTGACAAATGCACTGCCAGCATATTAAACATACAAAAATCAAGACATTAAGATTATCCCAGACACATATTCTAAAGCCAAATTCATAACATAAAAAACTCAAGAGAAGCAAATCGGGAAAGTTAATGATGACACATGAACTCTGCATTTTCTGACCTTTTAAATATTTTAAGTTACTGCCATGCCATTGTATTAATTACTGTATTTAGCTTCAAGCTTCTCAGTATGCATTTTCTAAAAGATGAAAACTAAGAGCTGAATTAGACCCAAAAAGCTAAAGTGCCTCTGGGTCCCTTGCATGGGGTACAACTGGCCCTAGTTATCCTGTATAGTGAGAGGAAATAACAGCTCCTCAGATGCAGCATAATGCGAATGTCTCACCCAATTCAGATTATCCAAACAAATGCCTGTTTGCTTTCTAGCGACTCCGAGGAACGTCCGTCCTCTTGGCAACAATGTCCAGAAGTGATGCTGCGCACACCACGTGCCACACGGCCCCAGCCGGGCAGTGAGGCCGGCAGGGACGAGGGGTGTCAGTGCTCGGTGCAGAAACAAGTCCTTTCGTTCTGTCCGGATGCTCCCCATCGTATCTGGGCGCGTTCTCACCCATGAGCAGCTTCCGCCTTGCTCCAGTATCATATTTGTAGGTATGAGAGATTCGCACGAGAGATTTGCAGCGGGTCTACCTACCGCCCAACCACCACACGGGCAAAAGCCCTTTTAAAGAGGGGGTTTGGGCACAGGAAGACTGGCCTGTCGTGTCTGGAGAAGTCCACCTATGACCTTAAAAGCGAATTACTCCACAACTTCATCTACTGAAAACAAAGCAATGTTTTAAAGGAAGGGAAATGCACGCAAGTCTCTTTGCAGAAACGCCAGACCATCTCAGCTGTGCAACGGCACACCTAATGCTTACCCCTAACGTGTGTACTGTACCCCCAAAAAGGCTCGCCCTTCGTTATAACATACAGCCAGGTTCAGTGGCCGAAATACAGCTGTGTGCAACAGGCTCGGGGTCAGGCAAAGGTCTCTTAGTTATGCTGGAAATCTCTCCCTCCACCATAAATGTCCGTATTTACCCAGGGACTCAGTCTCTCCCCGCAGCAACTGTAACTGCCCAAAAGCAGATGAGTATTACGGTGCTTCAAGTACCTTTCTGAACAAAAGCCAAAGTCCATCACATTGACAGGAAAATTATAGTTCTTTTGTTCATTTCCCTTCTCTCACCTTTTTGCGGAAATAGGAAGAGCTCGGTGTTAAGTCCTACCCCGAAAGCACTTAAATTTCCAGACAAAATAGTTACAGGTGTCATGACCTGGGGAGCAACAAAGTTGAATTAATCCACATTTTCAAGAGAGTCACAATAAAAAAATCTTTATAGATCACCAAGCGACATTTGGAAAATTTAAGCTGTTAAATATATACTCCCCTACTGCTAAAGAAAAGCTGATCACGTAACAGAATACTGAATGAAAGTCAGAAATCATAGCTCTATGCAGTGCCACTGTATTTTAAGTAGTGCAGGTATTCTGAAACCATTTTCTTCACGAAAGGTCATCCTAAAGATACCACCATCAGAAGGCAGAATGATGCAGAGAACCTACTCACAGAAATATTTGTATTTTAGATAGCACTAGGTTCATTTTTTTACTATAGGTTCTTCTTTTGCAAACCAAGTGGAGTGGATGTCACTCCAGTGCATTTATTCCTGCTAATACTTCCAAATGACCTTAATGTTCAGCACCGCAACAAGATGACACAAAATAACAGGAATCAGAGAAAACAGAAAAATCCTGGCAAAATGAAAGGTGTGGAAAATATACACTTCTAATAACAGAGGCAAAGAGAAATTTAAAGACACAAGTGTGAAGATTTTAGAAGAAATGGAGAACTACTGAGCCCGAAAGAGAGAGGGAAAGGGAAAGGCTTTCAGGGACAAGAAATTCAGAAGTGAAAGAGGAGGAGGAAGATGAGAAAAACACTTCTGGATTTTTCTGTGGACAGACCGAAGGATGTTTACCAGGACTGTCACGTGGCTAGAAAGCCAAGGAAGACACTTGGTGAAGATGACGGTGCTTCAGGTAGGTGCCAGAATCCAGTGATCTCCTGGCCACAGATGAGCAAATAGCTCAGTCAGTGATTTGTCATTGACGCTCTTGGCAAAGTCGCCAGTTACCGTACAGCCATTGATTTTTTCAGGTGTTTCCAAGCATAACCAAAATGCTGTGAAGACTCATGGGAAGTTTTAAACTTCTCCTGTGCAGAAAAGGGGGTGTGAGTGGTACATGGAGCAGAGTGATATCAGGCAACAAAACAGTGAGAACCGCAAAAAAATAAAGCAGATTTACATGAGAGTGAGAAAAAGGACGTAGACGAGAACCATGCTGCTGGAAATGCGGATTCAAAGGAGAGCCCAAACTGGGCGCCTTTCCTCCCTCTTGACATTTCCTCTGGTTGTGTCTTGAGCAGCAAGAACAGGTGAGTAGTAAAACAGACCTGGGTGGGGTACAGAAAAGCCACTCCATAGTGTTAAAAACAACCTGTCACATCTTCCTATTGTCTAAACTGGCTTAGCTCCACCAGTTTCATTGTATGCCAGCCGAAGACCTGGCCAAATGCACTAGGTAAGCGGAAGGCAGCAGTTCCTCTTACATGCTTCGCTTTGCCTGTGGGCAGGTCCCAGCAAGGCATATGTTGGTTCCAAGGGAAGATACTGAATGACGGCTTTAATCTTCCTGATGAAATGGAATGATGCTAAAGTACCTAACTTGTCAAACACACCTTGCAACAAAATACATCGTTAAAAATTTGCTTGACTCAGCTATGTAGTTGTAAAGCCATGCAAAACAGACGGTTTGAAATTGCCTAACTTCAGACACTGAAAGGCAAACGCTGCTGTCCAAACCTCTCTGCAAAGGTATAGTTTTACAGTAATTGAGATAGTACGTAATCCAGTCACATCCCTGCACACATCAGTAATACAGTACTGAGAAGTCTCCTGGTTGTTCAGACGCAGAAGGAGCTGCGTGAAGCATTGATTCACGCTGATGAATTGTAACCAAGCAACACTGCCAGCATCCCTCCAGCCCATTGTTCATCTGAGCCGGGGAGAACAGCAGCAGAACAGCACTGAAAACCTGCCAAGCTCCGACTTCCCCAGTTAAAGGATACCATCCCTCCAACGCTAGATATAGCAAAATCTTTAACCAAAACTTAACAGAAATAAACTGTTACTTCCCTCTCAGTAAAAAGATAATAACCTGCCTGAAGGCAGCAAATGAGTTTCTGTGTGTCCACAACTCTCTTGTAAATAATCTTTACAAAAAAAACCAGTTCAAATTTACTTTACATGAAAAGTACAGGGCAATGAATTATTCATCTGAGCAGAGGGACAGAAATACTGCCTTTTTGTTAGTCTGGCTATGAGATGCTGAGGGAAACCAAAGACAACTTTCGCAGATACAATAACTAATCAGTAGCGGCACAGATGAGATGGAAAGGAAGTAGGTACCAGAAAAATTTGTTCAGTGAGAGTTGGCAACTGTTTTCCACGTAAGTGTCTGAAACCAACAGTTAACGCACAAAATATAGCTACTCCATCATCATCGACACAAACCTTATTATCAACAGAGGCACTGAAAAATGATGTTACAATACTGAATTTTTTCCTTTTTTTGCAGTTAAGTCTGAGTGGTGGGATTATTTGCTTTGTTTAATGCCACAGGCCTGGACATCAAGACCAAAATTCATTGTAAAATGATCCACCATTGCTCTTCACGGGAATGAGAAGACAACACAGCCTGCCAACAAAACTGTCTGTTACTAGAGAACCTGAATTTTCAAGATCTGCCACAGCCTCCCCATTTTACCAGGAAAAAAAAAACCAAACAACATATGTATAACTTAAGAATAAGATACAGAATTGACTTGTTCTTATAATGTAGAAGACTGGCTAGCAGCTGTGTGCATTTCTCAAGAGTATAATAAACCAAAGCACTGACCTGTAAAACAGAAATAGTAATAACATCTGCTAGACTTCTGGGCTCTGAAATCACATTCCCCGAGAGCAAGTTTCCAAACGAAAGGCTCGGCACTTATGTCAGATACCGCTTCCCTTTTCAATCAATTGTGCTTCTCTTTTGGAACTTTACTTAAAAGCCTGAGTGCAAAACCACATACATCTCTTCTCTGGCAATAAAAGTAGTAAGGCAAGGTAACAAGCTGCCATGGCATTGGCATAAAACCAGATTTATCAATGTCTTTCAGAATTTGGGACATATTCACAGAATCACAGAATGTTAGGGGCTGGAAGGGACCTCTGGGGATCATCTAGTCCAACCCCCCTGCCAAAGGACGGTCACCTACAGCAGACTGCACAGGAACTCGTCCAGGTGGGTCTTGAATATCTCCAGAGAAGGAGACTCCACAACCTCCCTGGGCAGCCTGTTCCAGGGCTCCATCACCCTCAGAGTAAACAAATTCTTCCT
>Ga0065711_1034341_pt1 | contig 23943 bp, 11 predicted proteins | sample Hoacrofraction12_FD_59098 | JGI IMG/M metagenome (GOLD analysis project Ga0065711, IMG submission 59098) | Hoatzin crop microbial communities from Cojedes, Venezuela - Epithelial fraction 12 v2 (version 2) | ecosystem: Host-associated > Birds > Digestive system > Esophagus > Crop | place... | reverse complement strand
CCTGTAGTTCCCTGGGTCCTCCTTCTTGCCCTTTTTGAAGATTGGAGTGACATTGGCCTTTCTCCAGTCCTCGGGCACCTCTCCTGTCCTCCAGGACCTCTCAAAGATGATGGAGAGTGGCTCAGCAATCTCTTCACTATTTTTTTTTCTCTGTATTCTGAGGCATTAGGATGCATGTGCGTCACATTCTGAGTTTTTGCCTCTACTGTCCTTCCTTTTGTAAATAAAGCCTAAGATTCTCACTCAATTACTTTTCTCTGCAGCCCTAAGAAAAAAGCAGAAATATGGTAAGACTTGTGTTAAAATCAGTGTTGGCAGCACTGTCTCATAAGTGGAGTTTTTCCCTGCCAGAGAGTAACTTTGCCACTAACCCAGAATATGGAGCAACACATACTTTACTCACAGAATCACAGTCCGGTTGCCAACTACCCCTTATTCTAGGGATTTATTTTATTAGTAGATAACTTTCCTTGGTTGTCATATGGATAAGGAAAAGAAACCTTCACTTCATGGGTGCACAACTTATTCGAGCAGATAAGCCATTAAGACACACTGACATCAGGCAAGATCCTGCTGCGACCCCTCTAAACCTCTCCCACCACCCCCACATCACATTCCCAGTTGAAGAAAGCTTTTGGCACCAGAGTCCTTCTGCACAGAGCTGAGCGCTCAGAAGAGTTACCACATTGCTTTATACATATGTAAATATCCTGTATTGTCATCATGAGGGTACTGCATCCTCTACAGAAGATGGCATTCAATGCTGAATATTCACTGTCAGCATCAGTACTTTCGAACTTTCTATGAGGGGTGAACACTTCGAATTCCCCAGACTTTGCCAAGAGAAAGATAAATGACCATGGTATAAAATTTCGTATTTTAATGGCACCCATTTTATGTTCAGGCTTGGGACTTAGAAGAATTGAGTTAGCTTCATTTCTGTTTATAGCTCATTTCTGCTCAATTTCCTCTGCTGCCTTTCCTGCAGTAACTCAGCGTGGCGGGGCTCAGGCTGCAGATTCTACAGGAAAAAATCTGAGTTAAAATTTGTTTCACTAAAAATACACTCACAGTTCATACAAATATATTTATTGATCCTATTTTCAAACAGCTTCACCGGTGACCTAACTGAGCTAGACCACAACACTCTAAGCTTTTGACGAAAAGTATTTTCCCCAATATTGCTTACTGTCTGTTTCTCATTCATATGCGTGTTCCTGATCTATGATAACGGGCTGGTTTATTTTTAATATCATTGCTGCACATGAGCAATAAAGTGTGACACTTCTTCAGAAACCCACAATCTAGCAATAAGCTTCTTCAGTTACAAAGGAAAAGAGCAGAGCCCTGCCATCATGGAGAAATCATCAAATCTGAGGGAGAAGTTGCAAAGAGAAGAAAAGGGTCTTCATGTGGTTTGCAACTTACACAATTTTTTTTTGACCCCTCAAAAGTTTGATGCAATTGCAAGCCAAGTGCTATACAGCAAATTCCAGTTCCTCTGGCACTATCAGAGCTGCTCTGGCACTCTGAAGTTAACCTAAACCTGGCTTATGTAGCCAGATGCAGTTTCTCCAGTTGCAGGGGATCATTGTGAAAGGGCGGAGAAGGTCAGCAAATGGACACATGTGGGGCTACCATAGCCCGTCTAAGGCTCCTCGGCTCCTGGGGGAGGAGAGTACATTTCACAGGAGAGACTCACAGCAGGCTTTCACAAAAAGCAAGCACAGAAGAGAAAGTACCATCCTGGGGCTAAATAAACACTCAGAGGACAGCACTAGGCTGGCCTAAAAGCCCATTTTTCTTATTCTTCTTTTACTGTAAATAAAAGCCTCCTCCCAGTGGCACCATCTCTCCAGCCTGCTGAAGTGGAGTGGGACAAGCAGCAGGAGTCTGATGGTGGGAGCAGCTACCCTCAGACTGGCCGTGGAGGGAGAAGCCGAGGCCTCAGCAGGCTCTGGGAACTGCTGGTGGCCGGGAGCACATGGCTGGGACCACATCACCAAGATATACACTGAGCAGTTATTCTCTCTACAGAGTGAGGGAATCTTACACTTTAAATTTCTGTATCTGATCAAGGTTTATTCAGCGAGTTCACAACTATACATAGGTGAAGAACAGTTCTTTTCCAACAACCCCACTTTTTTTTATCACATCTTCGGCTGGTAAAGGCAATCTGTATGAAGAATACACTTCCACCTTGACAAGATACTAGATCTAGTGTTACACAATTCTCTGATGATAGGTTAGAAAATATCAATAAAGCAAACACTAAACTCATGAGGCATATAATAGTGACAGCCTTTATCAAATCAGGCTGATTTATTAAGGTTCTGTAAGGCTAGGTGCTGAGCCTGGCACTGTTTGATGTCTTCACTGGTGATCTGGAAGCATAAAATCATTGCTAATAAGATATTTGATAACAGAAAGGTAAATAATTGTGCTGACTGGATAGTTATGCAAGACTGAGACTCTGTGCTCATTCTACCTAAATACTCTTCAATACAGGTAAATTCTATGTTATGTACCTCTGAACAAGGAATGGAGACTAAATCTTTGCAGAGAGGAGGGATTCTAGCATAGGATGAGTGACTCAGACTAGGTTCCTGTAAACAAACACCTTACCAGAAATTCCCAGTGCAGTGTTGTAGAGGAGAACTAACTGAAGTCTGTCTTTCACCAAGTATGGGCACCAAGACCATAGTACTGTGTATCAGCAGCGTTATCTTTTTCAAGTTTTTTAGAAGAGTTATGGGAAACTGAAGAAGATGCAAAGAGACATTGAAATATTGGAGGCCCAGAGAAAATGCCTTATATTTGGAGACTTAATGACATCAGCCTGATTTAAAACAAAAATAAGACAAAGAACTAATTTACAGGCATGTTCATGGAAGACAATACCCAATTTGAAAGGGCACTTCATTTTCATAGAGAAAAGCATAGCGAGATGCATGGATAGGAGGAATGGATTCACCTTAGAAATACAGCACAGATCCTTAGCAGTGAGAACAATTAAACACTGGGGAAAATGAGTTGGAAGGGATGGATTTTCCATAATTTTCTCATAGTGTCTCCTGTTCAAGTCTGAATGCCTTTCTGCAAGCTAAATTTTAGTAAAAAAGCCTAGTTGTTGGACTCAGAAGCAACGGGAAGTAGTTGAAAAGCTGGAGAAACATAGGAGGTTGGCCTCAGCTGGCAGTCACTTCTGGGCTTAAAAATCCCCTGCATCTATGAATTGCACTGCTAAAAAATTTGCCTCATCTCCTACCAAGTGTAAAGGGCAGAGAAATGCTCTTGGAATGGATAACTGTAAGTTTTGACTGGCCAGTGATACAAATCACTTAATGAAATCTAAAATGAGGTGACAGATACCATTAAAAACATTACTGATATAAATTGTTCAGATGTTTGTTGCGAGCCTTTGTTGTTACATTTCTTTGTTTGTACATTTGCTGAAGGGTTTGTTGGCCTGCAGATGTGGTTATGTGCCTTATTGTACGGACGGGAAGAAAGCACGCTCTTCATGGGAATGATGCAGACCATATTGATTGCAGTAGTCAATTTATTAGAGGAGCAAGTTCCAAAATGCCTACCATTTAGTTGCTTGGGGATTATAGTCGGTTGCCATTTTTCTGCTAATTTAAATTACTGTAGAAATAAAAATATTTCCATGTTGATTTTATTTCAAGACCAATGAGACTGCATGTCTAGCGCACAGCTTTATTTGACAGAGAAACGTGCATCTGTATTGTATCACTGACAGCAAGAGCATTTGCCTGCGGAATACTACGGAAAGGTCATGATTACCAAGAGAAACATAAATGTGTGTGCACTTACTAGCTTATTTGACTTGGAAGCTTACAGCTAGATATAGCTGAACAGAGTATTGCAATCAGTAGGAATATTTCTCAAAGACAGAAGTAATCAATTTGTAATTTTTAAAGAAAAGCATGAATGTGTAGGCAATCTACTGTTCTTGCCTTCATTTGGCTTGTTGGTCTGTGTTACGTTATTTTAAGCAGCAGCTGCCTATTACGAGATTTGTGAAGGTCCTGCTGATTCTGAAAAAGCAGGTTTCATGTCAACAGATTGAATAATAATACTGTGTTCAAGACTTTGCTTCCCACTCTGATCAGCTTAAATTCTGCAGGAGAAGAACGTGTTCTTATTTGTAGTTATCTCCTGTGTGTCTCTTCCCTTGGCGGATAATAACAAATATTTCCCCAAAGCTGGCTTCCTCAGAAAACGTAGCAGTGATTGCACTGAAAGACTCAAGCTCCAGAGAGGGGAAAAGTTCACCTCCCTTGGTAAAGCTCAGCGTGCGTCTGAAATCATCCAGGCTCTCAGCTCTAGCTGCCTTTCTCTCCCCCACATCACAAAAATAGCCTTTGAGTTCAAAATGATCACATACTCATCTTACATAAAATGCACAGGTTCCCAGAGAAGCTTGTGTCCTATTTGCTGAGGCATTTACAAAATGATTTCAATGCCTGCACATGATGGAAAAAATTCAGGGCTTGTGCTACTGTTTTAGAATTAACACATGGGCTGTTAATGATGAAAAATGTAATGTTAGAAATAATAATGGGAATAGCACTTATACTAATGGACCAGCAAAAACAAGATTGACAAAATTAAGCTTTCTTTCGAAAGGAAGCAGGAATTCTAGATATTAGGTCTATATTGCCTGCCGAATCTGGACCTAACACTGTGTTTGAGGCCCAAATCACCTGCGATGCAGGTAGGTTGGGCAGATGCCCATTCTCAGGTGTACTTTTCATATGATCAATGGAAAGCACTTGGACCTCTTCTGCCTTTGAGCGTGAACATGAATGCTTGAACAAAGTCCACTTCTCTATGTTTACCTCATCAGTCCCTTCGGTGGCATCTCATAGCCGATGTCAGGTAGGTCTGCTGCAGATGGCTTTTTATGCAGGCTTGACACAACATGCATTGCACACTTGCTGGGGAATCCCTGCCACAGTCACTGGGCTTGCAGCAGGGACTGACAGTCTGCGAGGAACTTTTCCTCTCAGCTCTGCAGGGAGAGTTAGAGGAAAATCCAAATCTAGCCTTTTCTGCCCAGCTTGCCAGATCCCTGATAGCTCCCCAGCAAGCTGAAAATGGCCCGTACTGTCCCCTGAAGGTTGAAATCACACATTTTCCTTATGTTGGTATAGGAGGTGTAGAGGACAAGCTGTGGTCAAAGACCTCAGTCTTTATACATTAGCTTTATACTTTTTGGGAGTCTCTTTCTGTATATGTACCAAGATGGCAGAGCATCTCCCTTTATACCTGCTGCAGTGGGTCCTAGGAAGTCCCAGGTTTGGTCCTCACCCTGGTCCTTGGCTCACAGGACTCACAGCCCCAGGCTGGCCTCGTGAACATGTGGAGTTTCTGTGCAGCTCACCTTGCTCCTTTACTAGCCTGACCAAGTCTCTGGTGTTCAGCCTCCTGCAGATCCGCCTGCTCCCACTCTGCCCTTTGGAGTTACCGGGTACGTCTCCACTACTAACACCATGGTGCATTCTGCTCAGCCAAGGGCGGGTGGCCGCATGAGCACAGGATTTATCATTGATTTCCCAACCTAGTGCCTTCCCTTAGACAGGACCTAGTCTCTCTGGCAGAGGTGCTCCTGCAAAGCACCTTGTGTCCAGTGCACTGCTGCTCCTTAGGCTGCATTGGGGTGGAGGAATCCTTTCCCTGGAGCAGTTTTCTTCTCCTCTGCTGGCTGGGCATCCCCTCTGGTTTTAGGAATCTCATGCTAATTTCCAGCAGGTGTTTGCCTTCCTTGCTACTTTCCACAAGGACCTCAGATGTCTCCAGAATTAGACAATTACTGAGCTGGGGTGTTTGGGAACCACAACTGGTGCTCTGGCTCCTACAGATCCACCCAGACAGGAACCATGTATCCAAATCCGCTGGAGAATCCAGCCTCAGAATGAAGTCTCCTTGCTGGCTTTTCTGGAGACCTAGTGATTTTCCAGCTCCAACCCAAGTCTAATACCTCTGAGGGGCAGTTGATTAGTCACAGACGGGGACTAAACACATCTCCCATCTGTTGAAAAGATCATATTTTTTTCTACTTTTCCAAGAGAAGGAAGTTCCCAAGAACCTAATAGCCAATGTGATTTGCATTAAATGCAACACATTGAAGCCCCCCCTGAACTGAACTAGGAGAGACAGTATCCTGCTATCAAGGCCCTGCTGTGGTTCAGGGATTTATACTGGTAAATCCTAGCAGGGGGCTATTTAATCAGCAGAGCTCAAGCTCAGAGTTTGCAAACAGACCTTAAAATAAAAAATGTAGAAGTGGTTTAGACTGAGCAGGCGGCTTGGCATTCCTTAACACAGAGGCAATTTGTTTTCGTAACTTCTCTAACTACAGCCTCTCACCCCTCAGCACATAAGCACCAATCAACCTGCAGGGAATCATTAGCTTAAAACAATTACCAGCAGATTTCTTTCAGGTCTCAGGAGTGCTGGGGACTGAAAAGCTTATCATTTGGCATTCACTGTATCCTTCACCTTTCCAAAGGCAGATAGAGAAAGCAGAAACCAACAGAGAGCCTTTCAAAAATCTTTTAATAGCTGCTTTCTCCGTTTGTGTTTATAACGACCATAGCTGTTGCAAAAAGCTTTCTAAAGCATTCCAGGCCTCCCTGGAGCAAAGACTGGCTGGTGCTGGGCATTGTAATAGCAGTGCTTTGTTTCACAGGTGCAAAGTCACTCTAAACCCTTCCCTTTTCCAGGGCTGGCCATAACTTTCCGCACCAAGCTGTCCAAGTCTGGTGTCATTACTGCAGATGTGGTTTCGGCACAGTGCGTGGGGCTGGGAATTGCACTGGCAGCTCACTAATGCTGTGTCTCTGCACTGGGGACCCTCTCATTAGAATCACCATGTTGGCTGAAGAGTAATATTTTAATGACATTTGCAGATGTCATTCAAACCACCGGTGGCTTTACCCACTTAAACAAAGCACTTAGGCTACGTGGCTTGGTGCAATTAATGCTCTGTGCCTTTATAAGCATGGTCTTCGAGAACACTTTTCTCTTGTGAACAGAGAAGTCCAGAGCCTCCATAGCAGCTGAGACTGCTTAGTAAAACTGAGGAGCAGGGACAGCAGGGACTAGTTAGTGGCTGCTAATCTTCTGTTGTACTCTGGCTTCAAATTGAGCTGGAGAAGCTTAATACCATTTAATGCTTTTAGCTCGTAAAGGATTGCCTGGAAGACAGAGCACTCCACCCATCCCCTTACCCCAATACGCTTATTCCTGCTACAGGCTTAGGTGGAGAATAAAGCTGAAAATCTGCTCCCTGTAAGTGACGGAAATGTGATTTTTCTGCAGTTATTCCCATGTAATCCAAGAATCAGAATCTCTGTGCAACATTTATGCTACCTATGCCAAAGAGCAAAAATTCCTGATCTCCTCAATCCTCAGTCGGTGGATCTGCAGCTACAGCTGTCTTGGTTACATGCTCTTTACTAAATGATAGCCAAATTACCAGTAGCCTTCATTCACAAAAGCAGTATCTTCAGACTGTAGCCCTTATCACTTGACACATCCTTAGAGAAAGCATGTAGCTCTACAATGAGACTTCCGTTAAGGCTCAGAGATGCAGATCTGATTCATAATAACCAGTATCTCCAGCATTACAGTGACACCTGTGAACAAAGCAGCAAGAGGTCCATGATCTTTCTGCTGCCCCGCTCAAGCGACAAGAACCAACCCACCCATGCATTCAAGGGTGCAAGGCAAGGTGAGGAAATGGTCTTTTCATTCTTCCCCGTGCATGTGCACCCTAGCAGCTTCGTTGCCCAACATTCCCAAGTGCTTCACAAGGTGACCAGTCCACTGCCTGTCCTCCTCATGTGGCTGTGGAGGAACAGGCATAAAACGTGATGTACTAGACTTGTTCACTGCTGACCTGACTGCCAGCTATAGAGCCGTGACAGAGGGTAGGAGTGCCAATGCTTGTCTGCAAGTAAATTTTTCTCTCTAAGCAAACTTTAAAATTCTCTTTTGGTCCCAGCAATCCAGACACAAGGAAAACGTATTGTTGGTTGTATTTTAAGTGAAACATTCTGTGCTGGAGTTTAGGCAGACACTTCTGGTTTCACCCAGAAGCACTCAGTCAGTTGCTGCCTTTGTGGAAATGAAGCAGAGTTGACTTCTGCTTGACAGCCTGTCTTGCTGACTTGACTGCTAGACATCAAGCTTTCGGGGAGAGTCCAACAGAAGCCCTTGGGAACTATCCTTCTGCCTTGGTCAGTACTGATCATCATTAACCAGGTTTTGACTTTTTGTAAAGTTTTAAATCCATACACTCCTTCACTTTTTCCCGCTACTTTTTCTGTGTTTTATTTCTAAAATGTGACCTTTATCGGGGAATTCTGATGCTGCTTTACGCCTGCTAAGATTTGTTATTGGGGAAACAGTCCCTGACCAAACCTTCCGGGGGCTATCACTGAGGCGTGATCAGCCCCATGGGCCAGGGTTGACACCCAGCAAGGTGAGTCAATGGAAAGGCTCTCCAGAGCACCTTCCAGGCTGAGGGGGAGGTATGGGACATTATGGGATGTTTAGAAGGATCACAGATGGGAAAAGGGAGGGATCAAGATTGTTTTGAAGGAAGTATTCTTCTTCTACAGAAGAAGCATGAGAAATGAGAGGTATAAGGAAATAAAAGAGTCTGATTGGATGCAAACACATAGCTGGTCAGCATGTTTGCTAGGCCATGCCCTGCAGCTGATCAGCACAGTTTATCCTCTCTTCTCGTTAACCTCTATCTCTATTTTCCTGGGTGAGGGGACATTTTTCTGCATGCACAAGTGTGTATGGAGGTTAAAGTGCCAGCAGCTCTATTTCTACCACAAGTTACAAAAGCCCATGTGCCTGGGATGCCAGCAACCCAAGCGAGTGAGGGTTTGTACATCAGTGTGTCATTGCTAGCAAATGTCAAGCCAGACTAGCTGGTGGGTAGAAGTGGTCTAGAAGCCGAGTATCAAAGTGGTCATAAGCCTGGGCTGGGTATGTGCAGGTCTGTGAGTGAAACCAGTGGAGGAACTGGCTGCTGGAGGCATCAAGAGGTCCAGGCCAACTCCTGGAGAGACCATGGGGTCTCAGGGGCAAATAGGAGACCCATTTGTGTGTGTGTGCAAGTGCACGTTTCACTGTGTGTGTCTCTATGCATGAGGTAACTGGAGACAAGAGGATGCAAGGGCTAGTTTCTGGGTAGGCTCGGTGTCTGACCTTACTGTGGATCCATAGTGTCCCATAGAGGACTGGCAGGCATGTGTGTGTGTCTCTGTGAGCGATGGAGTCCATAGCAACTAGAGACTGGCCTTTGCTCCAGACCCTGGCCCACACTCTGTCTTGTCTCTTGCTGTGTATAAAGTATCAGCTGTGTAAGTAAATTGAAAAACACCAGAGACTGTTCCTAGGCACTGAACTCAATCACAGTAACTGTAAGAGCAACCCTTGTCGTGCCTTGGGTCTGCGCCGACAAACACTCCTAAACAGTTTGAAGGCATGATCTGGGATATAGCTCAAGTTAGGGGTTGCATGCAGTCATCCTTTTTTGGAAGCTAAGCGAACGTAAGGCCTCTCCTGTGCCAGTTAGCTTCAGTGCCAGAGATTCAGCCTGCACACATTTACTTTACTGACTGAGGCGCAGGCAGAGAACCTTTCTGTGGGGTCCTACACCCTGCACTTGGTCACTGAGCATGGTCCCACTGCACTAAAAATTCCAGATGTGAGCCTGCCCAGACTATGGTCACGGGCCCTGCTTCCTACCCAAGTCTCTGCTGGATCAAACATTAAGTTGTCCAACCACCCCACAGTCAGCATTGGTCCACACCTTCGCTCACACCATCCCTTTCTGAATCCCTCCATTGATGATTCCCTCAGTCTAGAAGTTCGAGGTTTTGCCTGTACTACCTATCGGTTTTTCTTACTCAAGGTGCATAAACATCCATGTACCCTGCTCATCCTGAACTCTGTTTGCAACCCTCTGTCCCAAGGCCTACCCAGCAAGCACTTGCAGCAGGTAGCCCACTAATGGGCTGAGACCACCACTGATCAGGTTGACTAGGACTGTTTCATCGTTTCTTTGTGCTGAAAGGCTTGAGCCCTGCCCCTAAGACAAGGGGCAAGCAGGTACTGGCAAGACAGTGGGATATATTTCTTGTGCAAAGAAAACAGGTTTTTACTTTTATTTCTCAGCACAGAAGGACTTCAGAGAAATGAACAGAAATGCCTAACAGTGGAATGGAAACGCCACACAATGTTTCTCCTCATAACCTTACCAGGTCTCAGTGATGCTAATCTCCATGTTCCTGTCTTTCCTGCAAGATCTTAGTGATTCCCCTCGATGCCTACTTTGCACCAAGCTGTATGGCTGAGCCATGGCAGCAGTGTGTTGTGGCATGCCAACAAGAAGTGATGGGGTGAAAGAGTTCCTGCTACCTGATCCTGATCCTGCCTTCAGAGAGCAGGTTGCTGCAGTCGTGTTACAGGTCCTGTTGCAATGTGGGAGGGATGTTGGCTCTGCTGAGGATGACATTTTAACCACGTGAATCTCCCTTCTGCCTCCACCCTCCTAGATCAGTCACAATTTGTTTCTCAGAATTTGTCAATGGCAATATCTTTCTTCTTGCTACAAATTTGAGACCTTCCTAAGCAGATGGATGAAGTATTTGCTGGTAAGAGTCAGCATGGAAGAACAACCAGCTCGCCATCATGACCCATATTTTACATTGTTAAGGGACTGAATTAAGAAATACAATGGGATTAACAAATTCAATAAGCAGTGAAGAGCACAGGGAAATTTCATTGCTGGTGCAAAAGGGAGCACATCCCCCGTCACCAGTGATGGTGCATGTGCTTAGTGCCAGCATGAAAGTCATCCCAGAGAGTCAATAAAGACTAAATCTTGCCAAACAACATGATCACTCCTTTCTTATTGATTTACAAAACCAGCAGCTGAAGGGAATGAAGCAGCAGCCTACAGCCCGTCCTGAGAAAAGGCCCAGCTACAAAATATGACTTGAAAAATGAACACAAGTTGGCTGGGAAAAGAGCACTGTCACAGAGATTGAACACAGGCTGTTAGTCCATAAACAAAGAGGAACAAAAGATAAACATGAACCTAAAGAGCTGATGGGAGAATATCTGGGGCATGGATTGGGTGTAGGGAGGGGAGGAAAGGAGGGCTAGAAATCTGCTCCAAGTCTGGTTTTATTTAATGTCTATTAATGATCTGGAAGGAAGCAGTAAACACCACATTAATTCAATTTATATTGGATGTAATGACTCCTATGAATTAGAGAGGTGTTGTGTAAACCAGTGGGGACAGACACAAAACATAAAGAAACCTAGACAGGCTGGAAATAACAAAACGGCAGCCAAGTGGATGGGCATAAGGCAATAGTCCGCAGCAGGAAGCACAACCTCAAATGCAGACATGAAGTGGAGAAACATGCTAAAAGAAAGGAGACAGAAGGTCCTAATAAAAGCAGAGACCAACAAACTGGCTGTGAGCTTGCGGAGCAGACTCATCCCAAAGGAAGTGAGCGGGTAAGTATCTGGACCTATTGATTTATGAGGAATTAAGTCAATGAGACGAGTTTGGCTGCACGACAGCTGAGAAAACAGAGCAGAATGTGCTCAGGCATTAATGTTGAGACAATCTACTGAAGGTGAGGAACCACCCTGGGGACCTCTATCTGTTTGGGCAGTGTAAACACCGCAAAGAAAGAGGAGGGCTGATTTATGGAGTGGGGAGGAACAAGGGTCAGAAACAAGCTGAAAGAAACACAGGCTGGCTAAGTGGCAGGGTGAGCTGTACTGTCCTGTGAAACAGTGACCTGCGGAGGGGGTCTGACATTTCTTCCTCTGAAGCCCTTACAACTAGATTGTGTAAAACCACTGGAGGGAATGGGCTCTAGGAAACAGGTTTTTGTCTTTGAGAGGGTGGACTGCATGGATACAGAGGGCAATGGCAGCCAGGGTGACTGCAGTCCAGATAAAAAGGTTTGTCTGCTAATGCATCTCATCTGTTGTAAAACCCTAAGAAGAGGTGAGCCTCTCTCTCCCCTGGACTGCCCTCACAGCACAGTTGTCTGGGAAGGAAGAAAAAGCACAAAACCAGGGGCCAGCTAATGAAAGCACAAGGATAAGACAGAGGCCAAGGAACTAACGTGAGTGACCTGCCAGCAGGTACCACCTAGGAAAAAGTCAGGTTCAGATCAGGGACCTGGGCACTTCACAGGTCAGGGGCTGCAGTGTTCAGCAGACACAAGGGAGACCTGAGCTCGTTGTCCCTTTTGCCATGTTGAGTTTGAGCCCACATCTCCCAGCTACCCAAAGAGTTCTCTAACCGCACATCCCAGCAGAGGGAGCAGTGGTTACCAACCGTCCCATTCATGCTTTTACTCCCTTCAAGGGTTTACCAGGTTACAGGATGAGGAATGAAAATTTTGTTCTCATCATGTGGGAGGTCACATGTCTGACTCACAGTCCCAAGAGAAAACGCCTCAATGGTCAGGAGTGACTGCTCCAGAAGCAGAGTTACTGAGCAAGAGGAAGGCTTCCACTTAGTCTCTTCTCCAGGAGAAGGGAGGAGGCACAGGGAATCTGAGAAACATTCAGCAGAAGAAAAGGGCAGTGTGGCAGAGTGGACTGTGAACTTCAAAGCTGACTGCTCAGCACAATACAGATTTGGATGGCTCTGGAGGCAGGACCAGAAGCTGATGGTTAAGAGGAACTTGGCTGACAGACATGCAGATGCCTCAGGAATTTAGGCAATATGAGGATGAAGAGGAGAGAGCAAGGGAATTTCGAAGTCTAGTTTGGTTATGGGGTAGGTTAATCTAGCACTGATATCTTACAGGATCATTGTTCTAAGGTGTTAAGCCACTTTTGTGCACCATGAGAATGTCCAGAATGTACTGGAAAATTACTCTTCATTTAGATAACTCCGTTCCCCAGACAAGCAGCTATAATGCATTATAAAATGAGATCTCTTGCTCTGGGCTGAAGGGAAGGAGAAAAGAAATCTATTGAAAATCATGTTTTCAAGCATAAGACACTGGGAACTGGCTTTCCAGCTGTCTGGAGAAGATAAGGACAAAAGCATAAGTGAGAAGCATTTTAATATATCACTGGTGAGGGAAGCATTAGGCTTGGCAACAAGTTGTATTTCTTTACTTAGGTAATAGTCAATGGTTTTGAAAAACTACACAAGTATGGAAATAAATTTAAAAACACAAAAATATTATGCCTTACTACAGAGAGCTGGGAAAGTACCCAAACCCCAGATCCTCATGAGCAAGGGACAACTCTCACCATACAGAATCGTAAAAGGTATTCAAACATTCAGTATTTCTACTTTGATTCCCCTTATTATACAGACAGCCCATGAGTTACACAACCATCTTCAATTTCAGTGCAATGAATAGTTGCACGATATCTTCAATATGCAGGAGGTAAATGCTAGGCTCATGCTTTCTGCATATGACTCCAAGAGGCACTGAATCACACGATAGCTGATGTTGGCAAGCACCCCTGGAGATTATCTTGTTGGTCCCCTGCCCAAAACAGGGTCATATTGCCCATGATTGTGTCCCGTAGACTTTTTAATATCTCCAAGGTTTGAGACTATGCTCTCCAGGCAGCCTGTGCCAGCGCTTGCCCAGCCTTGCACTGAAGAAGTGTTTTTCTCATGTGTTAGTGGAATTTCCTGTGTTGAAGTTTGTGCCCATTGCCTCTAGTCCTGTCAGTGGGCACCATGGAGGAGAGTCTGGCCCCATCTTCTTTACAACCTCTTCCCTCAGGTGTTTATACAGATTGATGAGACTCTTTCTCCAGGTTGAACAGCCCCAGCACTGATAGCCAGGTCCTCTTCTGTCAAGCTGCTCTCCAGGCAGTCATCCCCCAGCCTGTGCTGTTGCAGAGCATTGGTCTGGGGCAATTTTTAAATCTGGAAATGAAGGGGTAACCTCAGTTCTGCACCCTTTATGTGTGCACTATAAGAGAGTCCTACAGAGGAACCTTTCCCCCTCTCCCCTGAGGACTGGGCAAGCAGTGCAGCAAAGAGGAGACTTCAGCTAGCTACTGGTAAAGACTTTTTAATGGTAAGGTAAGTAAAGCAATGGAAAATCATGCAAGGAGATTGTAAAAATTCTGTCACTGGAGATCAGGCAAGAAGCTAAAAGGAATATATTAGGCCCATCTGATCCTGCTTTTAGGCAGGGGAGTGGATTAAATAACTTTCAAAGCCTTTGCTATGGTTCCTTGCTAATTTACTACACAAAAATAGTGACATCAATATTTGAAAAATCTTATCCTGTTATTCTAGGTATGGCACCTATTATCTGACACAGTGCTGAAACAAAGCTACTTATTCCAAAAAAAGGCATTTTATGGTCTTCTCTTCTGCAGGATCCTGGTGTTCCACAAACACTGACAATTTATATTCCCCAGGCTCCTGGAGATGAGAAGGAAGTATTACCTTCTACATTTACTCATGGCCATTTAGTCAAAATTGCCAAAAGAAACCATAGACTTCGGTTTCTCATTTGAGATGTTTAAGAACATGTTTTTTTCAGCATCTAAAACATGTCTTCAAAGCACAGTTCCCATAATAGTGAGTATTCAGCATACCCCATATCACATTCCATTTGTCAGGATTTCCAGAAAATCAGTTACCATTTGTGAAAAGTTTTGACTTAAATGACTAGCCCAGCGTTACATAGGCATTATGTTCAGGAGAATAACAACAAAATCCATAATAGCAACAAAATCTAATACCAGGACAACACTCAGTTTCCAAACCACAGTACAATCCGTTCCTATCTTGAAATCCTCTGCCATCATCCTCCAAATTCCGAAGTTTCTGCAATGAGGCAACCATGATTCATCCTGCAGCAAGTCCATCCTCTGCAGTGAGGGGAAAAAAAGCAAAAAAACCACCAGTCTGTGGTCATGCAATTAGAAATTGAAGATAATGCACACAATGGACCTGAATTATGGCAAGTTTATTTCTGGCATTCCTTAGCCTGGTTTGGCAATTATTATGCTCTTTTCTTACACGTTTATTTTTTTTACTGTTTCAAGTCATTTCTTAGGTTTTTACAAAAGCAAACTGGAAATACAAATTCCTCATATGGAAGCAGCTGATCCACAGCTGGATAAACAGCAGAACTGGAATTTCCAACTTCTTTCCGTCAGATTTGGTTAATTTTGTTGGTATTACAGCATATACCCAGAGCCCAGAGAGTTGTGGTGAATGGAGTTTAATCCAGTTGGCAGTCGGTCAGGAGTGGTGTTCCTCAGGGCTCAGTGTTGGGGCCAACGGCATCCTGGCTTGTATTAGGAATAATGTGGCCACCAGGAGTAGGGAGGTGATTGTGCCCCTGTACTCGGCACTGGTGAGGCTGCACCTCCAGTACTGTGTTCAGTTTTGGGCCCCTCACTACAAGAAATACATTGAGGTGCTGGAGCATGTCCAGAGAAGGGCAACGAGGCTGGTGAGGGGTCTAGAGAACAAGTCTTATGAGGAGCGGCTGAGGAAACTGGGGCTGTTTAGTCTGGAAAACAGGAGGCTGAGGGGGGACCTTATTGCTCTCTGCAACTGCCTGAAAGGAGGTTGTAGTGAGGCGGGTGTTAGTCTTTTTTGCCAAGTAACCAGGGAAAGGACAAGAGGCAATGGCCTCAAGTTGCGTCAGGGGAAGATTAGATTGGATATTAGGAAAAATTTCTTTCCTGAAAGAGTGGTCAGACATTGGAACAGGCTGCCCAAGGCGGTGGTTCAGTCACCATCCCTGGAGGTGTTCAAAAAATGTGTAGATGTGGCACTTCAGGGCATGGTTTAGCAGGCATGGTGGTGATGGGTTTATGGTTGGACTTGGTGATCTTAGAGATCTTCTCCAACCTTAATGATTCTATGATTCTATATTGGCTATCCTCCAGACATTAAAAAAAAAAAAAAAAAGCCATATTGTTAAAAGAGGGTCAGTTGGCTAGATTTTGCTCCATAGATTTTAGGGACAAATAACTCACTGTGGATCTATAACAGGATAGGAAATGATTTCTGAACCTAAAATAAACCTGAAAGCATAGATCTCCATTCCGATCTTCCACAGATTTTATATACCTCAAATTACACTAACTCCTGTAGAGTTATTTTCAGATAAGTAACACCAGCAAGCAACAGTACTGTTATACAAATACTTTTTATCATTTAAATATGGCTGGTTTCCCATGTTAAAAATTCACAAATGATCTAATACATATGTCTTTACATACACGCCCAATTCATTTCTTCTTCTTGGCAATGTAAATCTTTTACCTCAATCAAAGTCAACAGAGAGGCACTAACAAAACTATTAGATCTGAAGTACCTCTGATTGTTTAATAACTTTAGACCTGTATACAAACTGGTCCTGGTCTTCCAGCTCTAAACATCTAGAACAACTGAAGAAGTCTAATGCATTTCCCTGCAGAAGAAAAGAAGCCAAGTCTGGAAGTATTGCATTTGGGATACAGAAGCAAGAATCACAGAATCAATCATCCAAAATAAGTGATATTATTATTAACATCACTCAGAAGCTGTGTGAAAGAAGACAAGCTGAAAGGATGTGTTTAAACATGCCAAATGTGTTTGGGATATCTCTGATGCATTTCACTGTCCTCAGATATGAACTGATTGTTTTTGTATTTAAAGATAGCTAACCTACAAAGCAAATCAGTACACTAGGAGGCCAGAAGAACACATCAGAGGAAAAAAGAACACATTTTTGCCTGGTCATTGCTACTTACAACTCCAGTGACATGGCATAAATCCACGTAACATCAGATTTTTAGAATTTGTTACTAACAGCTAGGCGAAATCCCTCAATGAGGCAACTCTTAAGCAAGGTTTTGAGCCAAGTTCATGGCTGATGTAGCCCATGAAAAAGCAATAATAAGCAAACGGACCAAAATCTGATGCCACTGATGAAGCTCAGTGGTATGGCAGGAACACCAGTCCTTGAATGGTAGCACATAAAGCACATCTGGTATTTGAATCGCTTCCATACTTCTTCTTACACCGTCAGCTGATCTTCATGCTACATACCTGCGCACGTATATTCTAGTACTGTTGCTCCATTAATGGTGCTTGATCTCTAATTTATATCCACTGTTTTGCTGCTCACTGAAAGAGTATCATGTGTCTAAGAGTCAAGAGGTTTAACATCTACTTGATACATTGAAATGCCCTCCTCACCACTATCAATTGTCAGGAAAATTTGCACTAATAAATACTTGAGATTTTTGAATTTAATTTAATTGAATGGCTGAGGCTGGCAGACACCTCTGGGGAGCCTCTAGTAAGTCCCCTGCCCAAAGCAGCATCATACTGCCCACTATCATGTTCAATCAGGTTTTGAATATCTCCAAGATCAAGACTCCTCAATCTCTCTGGGCAGCCTGTGCCAGTGATCAATCACCACTGCACTGAAAAAGTTTTCTTTCTTATGTTTTAGTGGAATTTCCTGCATCCTTGTTCGTGCCCATGGCCTCTAGTCCTGCCAGTGGGCACCACAGAGGAGAGTCTGGCCCCATCTTCTTTGCACCCCTTTACCCAGTCAGGTATTTGATACACACTGCTGAGATCCCCTGGATCCTTCTCTTCTCTGGGCTGAACAGCCACAGCTCTCACCACCTCTCCTCATACGTCAGATGCTCCAGTCCCTTAAACATCTCAATGGCCCTTCCCTGCACCCGCTTTAGGTATGTTCATATCTCTTGTACTGAGGACCCCAGACTGAGCGCACTGCACCCCTTTGGAAGAGAGAGGATTCTTCTTCTGCACCCGTGTGTACGGAAAATCAGCACCTTCCACTTGGGGAAATAGTTTGCCTCTTCCTTGCGTTTATTCTTAAATTCCTTCACAGGTAGAGAGTTGGAAGTCTTTCTGAAAATCACCTGATGAGATATATTGCCTCAGAAAAGAGAAGGCCAAAGCACCGTACCTGCGTTGAAGGTAGGCATACCAGCTGCTCGCAGCTGTTCTGAAGTTAGCTTTACCATGTAGCCACAGCAGCATGGCCGCAGTGACACGGATTTCAGCAGAGAAAGGCAATTCAGCTACAGTTCTGGGAATGTATATAAGTTGCCAGCTTATGCTGAAGTCCAGCCTGGCTTGTCTCATACTATTGTTATCCCTTAGGGCCAGAGGACAGCTAGTGTGAGAATGCCTCTCTGCACAGTACTTGCATGTTAATTTGGCTATGTAAGCAAACCCCCTCGTGTCTGATTTCTGCTTGGGATCACCCATACTCTTGGGCCAGCCTCCAGGAAAGCCCCACATCTTGCACAGAGAAACCTCACCACCGTTGTCCCTCCGTCTACGCCAGGTTATGTGTCTGGTACAAATCTACCCAGGGTAACACAGGAATTTATTTTGGGGAATTGGATCTGTAGATAAGAGTTTTCCTGGCTTAGTTGTTTGGCTACATTGCAACAAGAATACCTATCTAGAGAGTGTTTCCTGTTACTAAAGGCATCATTGAGGAATGTTTAATTCTTAGCAGAACTGCCGTTCCTTTTCTACACAATCCAGATGATATAAATAAATAAACCATGAAATGTTCAGAGAAGACAAATCACCAGTCCATCAAAATGCCTGATAAATTAGTTCAACAGACTGGACTACAGACATGTTCAATGAATCATCATCACCAAGAGTAAATAAATTCAGATTAAGCAAAACTTGATTGAATCCTGCTGAAGTTTGGCACTTAACGAAATAGATCACCCTGAAGTCTCACATTAGGAACACATAATCTCTTAAGATTTATGAGTATTTTTGCTCACCACATATGTTTCTAGGTTACTGTTTGCTGTGTTGAGAACCGAGTGCTCTGAGTGTACAAAGGTTTGCCTGCTATTACACATTTTAATCTTGAAGAAACTATTCTCCTTGCTCCCCTCTTTGGGGTACAGGACAAACTTCTACAACAGTAAACCTCCTGATTGCTTCCTCTCCCCCAGTGAAATTCCCAGTTTCTCCCAGGTTGTTTTTGGTTCCATTTGGTCATTGAGTGCTGTTTGCTAAGACATGTGTAGCATGTTGTGACATAGCCAAAATGCAAATGGACTGAAAGCTGAACTCTGTCACTTTGGTTCAGCCATTGGAAAGAACCCTCAACATTTTAAAATCAGTGACGCTATACTCACCTATTCGTCATTGTATTAATCTAGTGGTAGCCGCATATTAGGAACAACACATATCCATGGAAATCTTTTAAACCACAAATCAAGACAAGAAATAACCTTCCCACTTTTTATCAATAATTATATTGGTTTAATGTTTATATTATGGCAACATCCAGAGGTCACAAACAGGATGGAGATGCAGATGTGCTGACTGCTATGGAGATGGGAAGGTAAAGTCCTTTACAAAGCAAATTTTAAAATTATAACCACTTGCAAATCTGACATCAAGATCTCCTCTGATGTGAGAGAAAAAAATCCTCAAATATCTTTGCATTTAAGGATTCCTTTGTGCTGTAAATATTGGCTGGGGATATAGTTGGTATTATTAACCTTATTATACTAAGAGGTATAATATGCAGTACAAATTCTAGGCTGACACTGGCAGGGACTCTCCTTTCAGCGTTGGATGGCAATTGTATTTTACAGAATGCTTAAAACAACAAACTGGGATTTACCAGCCAGCACCATGGATTGCGGGTTGACATTGTCAAAAGTTGATATTTATAGCCAGGGTGTTATCATGCGGGCGACATGTCTTTATCCAAGAAACTGGGTGTATTTGCATCTGGAAATACTGATCTTCCCCCACGGCCCCCATCCCATGTTTTACTGAAGGAAGCGATACAATCTTTGGAGAGCCTGAACAGCTATGTCCCAAACGGTTACAATTAGAGTTATGGCTGAATTCTAAGTACATTCAGTGCAAGTCAAAGTGTGTTCAACATAAATACCCTTTACAGCTATAGAAACAAACAAATGAAAAGACTCATAAAAGACTAATTTTGTACCAAAGTCCTGTCCTAAAGGCTAAGAAGTGTTGGTTGTTACTATATAGCAGTGCATACACATATATATACATGGATGCACATACACAAATAACATTTATTATGTTACAACTCGGCTCTGAAATCAGCCTGTTCATGGTTTCTTGTGAAATACAAAAGTAATGTTCACTGAAGCAAACATGCCCTTGGTGAACCTGATGCTCCAGTCCATCTGTAGGGCAGAAGGGACTGCTTTACAAGGCAGATGCTTCTGCTGGCTGCAGGACATGCTCAGTCAGACGTTCTCTGTCTATTGAGACATTGCTCAGTCAGATATTCTCTGTCTATCGATACGGTCCCTGTGATGCTAAGTTAACCCTTCACATTAATCCCAACAATACTGAGAACGGAGAGCAGAGTTGCACTGCTGTTTTCCCCACTGCTACACCTGGGAGAAGGCTGGCTCAGGTACATCCTAGCACACACTTTGTCCTACGAACTGCAGAGAAATAATCTGCAAAGCACGCACCTATGGCAAGCTCTCACTGGAAAATATGGCACAAGGTGCAACATCCAAAAGAAAGCACAGCTAGTGTGTGTGCACTTGGCGAGGGGCACCGGCAGACGACAATGGGAGAACAAGGGGCAGTGGAGCAGATCAGAAGCGGAGAAGAGCCCGCATACCAGTGGCACAAGCACCGCTGCACCTCAAAGAGCTCTCAGTTCCAGGCACAGCAGCAATACATCTGGTCTACTTGTGACAGATTTTCTGAGTCACAAATGGGATTTCACAGCCAGCGGCAACCTTGTGAGCCGTAAAACCCACTCCCTTCAATTAAAAAGTGGTCACCTCACAGGGATGTTGTAAGGCTTGATCTACTGATATTTATAGAGCACTTTGAGATCCTGAGATGAAAGTCATTATAAAAGGCTGAAGATTTTTCATGGTGTTCACAGACCACCTGCTCAGACCAGAAGCATTCACTTTTAACATCGCTTGAGCCAGCTACCAATCTGATATCTCCACGGGAATTTCCTAAAACAGATGTGGCTGTCACATTTAATCTCTCCTTTACTAGGAACTCTGAGAAAAAGGAACTCCTGGAAAAGGAAATAAAACAAATTGCATTAAAACTGATGGTGAGAAGAAGCCCCGAAATTCTGTTCCCACAACTCATGGATTCTCCATCTGTACCTTTCAGAAAGCTGCCATAGTGACTAACTGTGTGAGCTTCACAAATTAGACCTGACCTAGATTCAGCAAAACCTTTGTTCAGCAGCTGGTTAGTGTAATATTCAGACTGCAGTGAAGTTCAGAATTGTTCCACAAAGCAGTGGTTTGAAAAGAAAAACAAATAAAATGGAATTCAGGTTTTCCTGTACTCACAGCACTCTGGCCCTCACTTGACTTTATACCAAATGAATCAGGCAGCGAACCGAATGGTGAAGTTTAAACTACTGTTGTATTCTCATAATTCCATAGTATACACTCTTGAAAAAAATTACTTCATTATTTCCTCTCACTCTTTATTATAGGAATAACAAACTCCAGGAGAGCAAAGAAAAGCACGACTCTGAAAACCAGAGGTGGTTATAATTAAGGGTATCGTTAAGTGCTTTGTTGAATTGAAGTTAAAAAAATTTGAAGTTTAAAATCATGTTAGCTAAGGATAAAACAGTTCAGAGGCTTTTTTTATAAACTGATCTGAACCATATGAAACTCTTCAGAGCATGGGTCTGGACTGGCATCCCTTCAGCATAAGGTTTCCCATAATGTTTTGGACTTTCTGCATTGTGTACAGAAACTGAGCACAGATGTCCCAACGTGTTTCAGAAACTTTAAAACCTTTTGTTCCATGATAGCAGAGGGAAACATTAATTAGAATCTTATTTAGTGATCCCTTTTTTTTTAATTGGCTTGTTCTTGTTTTAAATATAATCCAAAAATACCAAAGTGAATCAAATCCAAAGGAAATATTTTCTTGACCCTTCATCCATTAGTGAGACATCTTTTAACAACCAGAATATAAGGCAGATAAGAATGCGCGTACTCTCAATCAGACACTCAGATAGGGAAGTCTGACCTTTAGGGTAAATTACAGCCCAAACTGCCTGTGAGATACGTTTCAGGGAAGGTGCTACCACTGCAAAGTTACAGGGACTGACTCAGAGATGGATTGTTGCTGCGAACAGTTCCTTAGCATTTTTGAAGGGGTGGGGGGTGCACTCCTATTCAAAAAGGCTCTGCATGGTACAAAATCTTTCTCTTTGTGCTTTAGTTTGTCACAAAAAAAAAAAGTAGAAGTTGCTGGAGGCAATACCATTACAGAAACATATTTTGTTGGCTGCTTATAATGGTCGTGTATCTGCCAGACAGTGCCCTTCCAGGCTATTTGCTACAAACATCTCAGGAAGAGATAGATTTACCTTAGATTCCCAGCTGGCACACTGTGCGCATGGTGGTTTATGAGGCAATGGTGAATGGTCCAAGCAAACTGGGAGAGAGTATTCATAGGACCTGTCTTGCGAAGCTTCAGGAGACTGGCTGGGTGTCATGTGCCTTCCATTTGCTCCCTTTTGGCGATGCTGGGCAGTGAGGAGGTACCTGTGCTGCCAGTTTGGGACCATTTCTTTTCAGGCCCATGCTGTTATTTCTTTAGTCATGCAGGACACTCAAGCTTCTTCACATTCAGGCTGACTTCTGAGGCAAACTTTGCTCTTCTCTTGGTGGCCCAACTGGTGTAGATGAAGTGTAGATGGTTCTCTACTATCAGAGCTGGGTCTTAATACTTATGTTTATCTCCCCGAAATCTTTCCGCTCAGATCTCTATGACCTCAGCCAAATATCCAGTAGAGCTTTCTCTCAAGCTAGAATATGGCTGCAGACACCAGTTATTGCAGCATCAAGCTGTTTGGGAAGCCAGTGAGTGGTGGCAGTGGCAACTCAGGCGTGGAAAGCAGGTAGTGCATCTTCTGCTCTCTCCCTGCAGAAACGCCTTTGGGAGGTGCAGGGAACATTGCTGGTATGCCTGCCTTCCATTTCCTTTTCTTATTTGTTTTATCTCATTCATTGATCTAGCTGGGCTTTAAGATTTTCAGCTGTAAAATAAGTACATTTGGACAGATGAAGTATAACATTCTCTTAAGCTCCCCTGCTTTTTTTTAAGCTTAAGCAAAGATGTTTATGATTCCAAGCTCTACCTGGTCCACTGCAGACTAACCTCATGCTGTGTGGATGCTCACCATGAAATGATCAGTCTCTCCTTGCCAGTATCTATAGTGACAAGGCTGGTCAACAAAAGACAGGGCAGGCTGCCTAGCTGGACCCTTCGGCAGAGCGCTCTCAGGTAGCACCTGAGGCAGGTTGGGCATTGCAGAGACTGTGCTGGCAATGTCTGTGCTAACAGGGAGGGTATGAAGGGCAGCGGGGCAGAACTTGTGACAGGGTATCTGCTGGATGCTGTGGCTATATGGATGAGAAAAATAGGATGCCTGTAAGAAACTCATCCAAAGAGTTGGGAGGGGCAGGCACTGGATTAAGAAACTGTGTTTGAAAGCAGAAGCAGTCTCTTCTGGCAGTTACCAGCAGAATTTCAATGCTCTTACCGTTTATTTGAAACACAGGATCTCCTAAATAGGGAGGGTCTCCTAACTCCAAACTCCCACAAAAAAGTCAGGAAGTGCCAAGAAATAAGGAGATAATACTGATTCACGTGGCAGGCAACAGTGACAATGCTGGAGCTGGCCCATCATCACAACACTGAACAACCCTGACCTGAAGCTTACTGACCTGTGTAAAATCACAGAATCACAGCATCACAGAATGGTAGGGGTTGGAAGGGACCTCTGTGGGTCATCTAGTCCAACCCTCCTGCCGAAGCAGGGTCACCTACAGCAGGCTGCACAGGACCTT
>Ga0065711_1004339_pt1 | contig 23946 bp, 22 predicted proteins | sample Hoacrofraction12_FD_59098 | JGI IMG/M metagenome (GOLD analysis project Ga0065711, IMG submission 59098) | Hoatzin crop microbial communities from Cojedes, Venezuela - Epithelial fraction 12 v2 (version 2) | ecosystem: Host-associated > Birds > Digestive system > Esophagus > Crop | place... | reverse complement strand
CCCCCCCCCCCCCCGAGGACATGCTTCTTGGGACTTCACCAGCAGCCTCACAGCCACCTGCTGTTTTATCTACAGCAGGTACAAAACATCGGCTGTGCTGAGTTCGCTGGTGGGTCTCCAGTGAGAGGCAGGATCTTAATGACATGCCTGAGAAAGACCCTGTGCCCCTGTCTTGCTCCCTCCCAGTCTGGGGCATTCCAGCTTCAGGGCTTCCTGCACTGGAAGTTAATCTGTAACTTTGTATTTAACAGTCCTTGATGGACTTTTGCCAGCTTGCTTAAACATTTGTGCTATGGAACCTTCACACGCCCTGTTGCAAGGAGCTCTGCAGTTCATGCCCTGTGTGACAGAGCTGGAGATGTGTTTCAGTAATGCTCCAAAGTCTTTGGTTTTCCTGGTACATTGAATTTTTGCAGTTGCTTCTAGGTCCTCCCACATCCCCTGACATTCCTCTGGTAGGAGCAGCACCTTGCAGTCCTGCTTCTGATGTCTCTCTTCCTCTCTGATGAGTTTTGGAGAGGATGGTCCGCTACCACGGAGAGCCATGGAGCCCAGCAGGCCAGGACTGAGGGAGCTGCTGTGCAAACTGTTGAGCTAGTGCTGGGGGTTGATGTGAGTCTCACAAGGCTCTGCTTAAAAAATGATATGTGCTCAGCTCTGTGCAAAAAGCAGAGCTCAGCTCAAACAGCTGAGCTAAGTCAGCCAAGGCACTCCCCCCTTCCCTGCTGCTCTGCTTTCACTACCTTTCCCCATGAATATCTGCTGGAAGACCTCACGTATGCCCATCTCAACGTCTACCTGGGCGTGTCTGTGCCCCTCGTGTGCAGAACTGACGTTCTCACAGTTCCCTCTCCCCTAGGTGTTTTCTCTTTTTTTTTTTTTTTTTCCTTCCTGCAGTTCAAGAGCCCAGGTTATTTTAGCACAGTAAACATTTTTTTGACAGTTAGTGACATGAATAAATCCTTTTCCTCTCCTCCCCCTAGTTTATTATTTAAGGAGAGAAGATGATTAAATCTGGCAGAGCTGATTTGAATTCTCTGTTAGCAGGAAGAGGGCAGCCAATGGGGGTCTGTCAAGTCGCGGAGTTTGCGTTCATCAGCATCTTGGGAGAAACAGAGATGCCAGCTGCTTAGAAACATCTGGTTTTGGTTGTTCTCTCTCTGCCCCCACCTTTCCTTTTCTTTGCTTGCTTGCTTGCTTGCTTTCCTGCTTTCTTTTTCTGTTTTTGGAAAGTTTAACATTACTGACTCTCAGTGTTGGATGTAGAGGGGTGACAGCTTCTTTTTTCCTCATGTACTCGAGTGCCAGAGCCCTGCCAGGGTACTGTGTTGGAGTCCGAGCGAGGGTCAGCCGGAGCAGCAAAAAAACTGCCGGCTGGTGGCAGGTTTTTGAAGGAGAAGCTCTTTCTGTCTGGGGCCAGGCTCTCTGCGCCCGAGGGCCTGGTCTCTGGTTAATGTAATGCCAGCACGAAGCAGGGAGGGAAAGCCAGGGCCCCTCTGTGCAAAGGGAGAAAGTGTTTTCCTAACCTTGGTGGCATGGAAACACAAGCAGTTAGAGCGAACGAAGCCCCAGTAGAGTTAATTAAGCGTTGCATTTAAAAGGTGGAATTGGATGGAATTGCTTTACATTTATTGAAGTTAGCTTTTCCTGCTCTTGAGGGTTGGATGAGGGTTTGGTACCTGTGCTGTTCGGGATGGGAAGGCAATCTGGACTGGTGCATTAGTATGGACCTGGCCATGAGGTTTGGGAGACCAGCCGTGAGCTCCCCTGAGCAGCGTTTTTGCTTACCAGCAAGCCCTTAGCCTGCCTGCCGAAGGCAGTGTGCTATATATATGGTCAGGAAAGATGCAGGGGTGGAGAGTGCCCTGCTCTCTATCGCCTTTCCTGTCATCTTGACTAAAAAGTGCGTCTATAAAATTGGTACCTGCTGGAGACTGAACTAACCAAGCTGGTGCATCCGTAGAGCAGTGTGTCATCCTGTGCTTAGGTCCTGCTATGTCATCTCCCAGTAGTGCGCATCCCGGATGTTTAAGCACAGGGTAAATAACCCAGGCAGTGCCCTGTGCTGATGTGGTTGACCAGCTTGGCGTTGGCTTGGGTTCTCCAGCAGCCAGAGGAATCTGTGGCTGTGCAGTGCAGGCATCCCCTAAAGGCTGTGGCTCAGCCGCCCCTGTCGTAAGTAACCTGCGACTTGAAACAATTCGTTCTGTTTCCTGTGGCCCGGATGCCATTGAGACTGGAAAATTCAGAGTAATCTTGTTTGGTGTCTGCTTGCACCTTGCTAGAGGGGAGTTCTGTTCCACTAAAAAATACACAACAAACGTGTGCTAAAATGAGCCGTTTAATGTGTAAAGCAGAGCAGGTTCCTTCTCTCAGCATCGAAATGGAGCTCCTAGCCTCACCTGGTCACATCCTCTGCTGCCAATATTTTAGTGGGATAGATTATGTCTCATGGTATTTTTGCAATAGTGGATGACTTGCAATATTTCAGGTTTTCTTGAGGTTGTCCTTTCACCTGCCTGTCTTTTCCCTTCAGTCTGCTGTGCTTCTGATGACTGACTTTATTATCTTTGCTATTTCTAACCCTCTTTTTGGTCCCTGTTGAAGCTTGATTTCTGCTGGGGGGAAGATGGAAAAGGTCAGGCTCTCACTAGTGAAGCTTATTTAATTTGTTTGCTGCTTCTGTGGGCCAACTTGCATCTATGTTGCCTGTATGAACTGCCAGGACCCTCCTGGACACATGGGCCACATGGTTGCTTATTTATTTACCTCTTCCCTTCTCCTCTGTTGTTCTTTTCTCCAGTCTGGCCCAGTATTCCCAGTTTTACCTCTCCTACAAGTGAAAAGCTTAGTGGACTCCAAACAGTAAATAAAACTGACATTTGCAGCAGTCAGTCTGATGCAACAGGACTGGGATGCAGCAGCACTTCTTTGTTTGAGCTTGTTGCCACTCTTTATTTGAAGCCTCTTTTAATCAGGAGCTAATGACAACTTCTGGTTGCGAGAGCTGATGCACAGGAAAAAAAAACAGTTTGCATTCAAAATAATGCAAACCGTTATAAATAGGAAGATCTGCAAGGATATAATCAAGCTAAATTGCCCATTGTTACTCTCACCATAGATGATTTCTTGCCTCTGCTATCTAGTTTGGGCTGTCGTCTGGATTTAGGGAAAATGTGTTCTTTCTTTATTCCAGTTATAAACCTATGCAGCAGCAGCTGGTTGTTGCAGGATTGGGTTTTCTCTGGTTTTGTCTGCAGATCAAGCAAAAGGCTTGGATATTGCCATTAAAATTGTCTCATGAAAGTTGTCTAACAGACTTCTGCCCCTGTCTTTCTGCAGCCAAACTGACCCTGTAAGGTGGACCCATCTCCTTGGGGAGTGTGTTGCAGGCAGACATGAAGAAGTCTTGCAACAGGTCGAAGCAGCAGCCTGCCAGGAAAACAGCTATGACTTGGGAACAGAGAAACTATCTCTGCCTGCAGATGGTATGCAATAAGCTCTGGATTTTAATGACTCGGTACAATTTATCCTACTGAAAGTAGCTGAGCCTGTAAAGAATAGGTAGCTGATGCTGAAGTCTCCAAACAGATCATAAAGCATTTAATACTTGGGTATTTCTTTGGTTCTAATTTTCCTTAACTGTGTTGTATGTGAATGCAATATAAAAGTGCACACTTTTCAATGCTTTTATTGAAGGAAGGTATTGTGGAGATGGCTTATAAGTTGGGCAACAGTATTGTGGACTTGTGATATTTCTGCTAAATTCCCATGATCTTTTAAAATTTTTTAATAATTTGGTTGTTTTTCTTCACTGGGCCATTCTCAGAGAAGTGCAGGTGTCTTCAGTTACGGCATGACAATGAAGTTTGTCATGAAAATATCATAACATGACAAAGCCCTCATGGTTATGGAAGGCACATGTTGCTTGATAATGTCACTTTTGTCTCAAAACATGGTCTTTTACTCATTTATTCTGCATGTGTGTCTCTGCTTCATTGAGTGCAGAGCAACTTTTGCTGAGGAATGGTAGCATCCTGAGGGTTAAGTGACCTAATTTAGTCTGTGCTGTTTTCTTCTTTCTAACCTCAGAAGGCAGAGACCCTGAACTGAAAAGTATATAAAAAGATTCTAATTAGCACAGGAAAAATGATAGAATAAGGCCTTGCTTGAAAAGGGGGTTGATTTTAATTTTTTAAGTTAACAGAATGGTGGCGTTACACCAAACCGCGCGTGTGGCACCTACCTGAATCCTCCACAGCATCCTTTTCTTTTTCTTTGGCCTTGGCCTAGCTCTTGGTAAGAAGGCAACCTCCTGGATGGAGTTATAGCACTCATCAAAGAGTTGTCTTGTTTGGACACATTGACAAGTCACTGATGTCCTTGTCAGCCGTAAATGTTAAGCTGGCTGTCAGAAGGCAGCTACGTATGAGAGAGGTGAAAGTGTCTGGTCTCACCTCCTGCCTCCTCGTGTGGCTCACTTGTGACAGGCAGGAAAATCTTGCTTTGATGAGCAGCTGGAAAGGCTGCTGGCTCGTGGCTGATCATGACATTGAGTCTTGTGGTGTGCAAAGAGGTTGTCTCAACCCCTCTCTCATCATGGGCTTGCTCAGAAGGTCCCACAAGGACGAGCTGCTCTTAACCCAGCCTTCAGCTTCCCTTCCGTAGAAGACAGACACCCCTGGAAAGATGATTTTTGGGGCGGCTGGCATTGGAGGGCTCTTGGGAAAAGACCCTGTGTGTCTGGGATTAGCCACTAGGACATCACAGCTTGTAGCATCTTTGGCCAAGTACCTGGTGAGCTGGTGATTTTTGCCAGGTTGAGGGGAAGAGTTTTGCTGGACCCTCGGGGAAGTCTTTCCTCCCCTTGCAATTGTTAGGCTGAACCTTCATCCATCTTTATTGCTGTTTTGCTAATTCTTCTCTGGGGTCTTAATCATAGTGGTGATACCAAATGCGGCATGTTTCATGTACTGTGGAAATGATTTTCAAGCCCAACTGGCTCTGGAGCACTCAGCTTTTGGGGGATTGTTAGAAATACTGCTGTTTAGAAGTAAGGTTTTCTATCGTCCCTACTCTATTTGAAGTCCTGCGTTAACCTGCAAAGTAGGAAAATTGCTGACTTTTATGATGTTGCATTAATTAATTATCTCTATAGCAACGTATATGATGTCATAAATAGGGGAATTCAGCAGCATAGCTGGATGGAACAAGAGCTAATAGATAAATGGGGAGAAAGGGTTTTTTTTAAAAAAAATGCTCAAAGATCTGCAGTAGCTAAGGAAACGGCAAATTACGAGTGAAGTAGTATTTTGCATAGTTTGTCTTTTGCTGCCTCATTCCCCTTTCAACTGAGCCTTCTCCATAATATTGGTCCTGCATGTTCCTGCTAAAGAATTTTTCCAAGCTGGAAAGCACTGTGTTATCTCCTGCTTGCTTTTATACTGATACAGGGAAATGAGGGCAGCAGGGCTCCTCCTGGCAGGAGGAATCCCTTTGGCTTCAGCAAAGCCACCCTGTAAGGGATGGTTCTCCAGGGGGAGAGAGGGTATGGATCTTCAGAAGGGAGTACAGTTAATTTTGGGACTGTGGGAGGGTGACACAGTGCGAGACAGGTGATGTCAAGAGGCAGAGCTGGAAGAAGTGAATTTTGGCTCTGAGAAGGCTGGGACACTCTGCACTGCTTAATGTGCGTGCAAGTAGTGATGACTTGTTTGGCTTTTTAGGAGTTCTGGGCTGTGCCGCTGACTTTTCCCTGCCTCGGCACTACCAACTTGGATAAAAGGCAGCAGAGAGGTGTCTGTGTGAATGGTGCCTGTGCATCGTGACTGCACTGAGCTCTGCGGCCGGGCTCAGAGAGGGACTCTCTCTCCCTGTCTCCCTGGAGTTTGTAGCAGATGTGGTGTCCTGAAAATGCAGCAGCAGTGGTTTGCAATGATAGCTGCAAAAAGGAGAAGAGGGCTAAGCAGTTGTTTCATGGGAAGAAATGTGGTAAGAAATGAGTGTGATTGCACTGCAGGTCTAAAGCTCTGCGGAGACTGAGAGCGGGTGCTTTTCTAGCTCTTTTTTTTTTTGTGAGATAGTCTGTTCACTGAACAATTTTGTTTTGCTGTTTGTTTGCCACCATCAGCTGTGAAGCTGATCAATTCTTACCAGTCCAGCACAGAGCTTGAGGAGTAATGTCACTCTCCATTGAATAATTTATTCAGTTGATCTGTTTTGATTTTTGGCATTTGACAGGTCCCAGGCAGGGTACAGTACGTCTGTGTGGAGGAGTCTCGGTATGGAGCGCTGCTATTTATACAGCATTCCGGCTATGGGAAGCGCTGCGCCAATGTGCTTGGCGGGGTGAAGAGCTTGTGGTTTTGGAGAGAGTGTTTTAGGGTGCCAGACACTCTGTGTTCTGCTTCAGACAGAAGGAAAAGACTTCAGGATATTCGTTTACTTTTGCACTTTGGTGGAGCAGAGGAAATTCACGGCAGGTATGTGACGGACACTGATAGGTGAGCAGTTGGGCAGTCCCTTTGGATGCAGATGTTGAGGGTTTAAACCCTTCTTTGGGCCAGCCTAGATCAATTGCTGCACAGCATCTACTGAGAAAAGAGGTTCAAAATATTGCTAGTCTGCTCCGTATTTAATTAACTGCCATACCCAAGCCAGGGAGGGCTTAACTCTGACTGCAGGACACTGCACAAACTTCACTTTAAAAATCAGCGCTTTCTGCCTGTGGTATGTGCAGAAAGGGTTAAGCTGTGAAACAGCCTGCCCTATTCTATAGAAATTTATAAAACTGTTAACGCAGTAATATTTTTATTTCCGTAGAAAACTGTTTATTTTGGTAGTGTGTACAAAGTTTCAGCTATTCTAAAACACTGAGATTTCACAGCCAAGCTTTCATGTTCCCAGCAGAGAAGGAGGTGAGATACTCAAAGAATCTCTGTTCTTATTTCAGCACTGCACTTGCCAGCCAAATTTTCAAAAGAACCCAGTTTGGTGACATAAATGGGGTTGCTGATGTGCTGAAAGAGAAGAAAGTGCTGGAGAATATATTCCTCGCTGGGTCCAAGTTTCTCCCATTTTATCTTTCTCTTCCATATGTTTCCTGTGTAATGAGAGAAATTATTTATCATTAAAGTGATATATAATTAAAAAATAAAGTTAAAATTAATGAATGCTTAAATTAATTTATTGACAAGAATAAATGTCTGTCCTTCAGATCCTATAATTTTAATTGGAGTGGGCCACAGCTTACATGTATTGATTGTAGCCCTGTGCTCATCTATAGGTGGGTGGACTGTATAGCAGTGTTGGAAGAGATCCTCCTCGCAGATGAACGTACGTTAAGATTTGCTGATAACGTTCTGAATAATTGTCCTGTGAAGAGACAGAAGAGTCTTTGGTCTCAAGCTGTTTTCTCTGCAGAAAGCTTAAACAAAATCTGTTTAAAATTAGGGCTAAGAATTGGCACGGCCACCTTATAGATGGGAAGAGAATTTCTGCTCCAAAAATATTAATGATCTGAATCATTAATTAGATGCATGAAGAACACAGAAAATTGGAAGTAAATTAGAGCGAATAAAGAAGATGACCCAACTGGAAATTTTTGGGGAAAAGAGGTAGGCTTCAATTTGGTCTTGGCTCCCTCTACTCTTTCCCCCAGGCAGATGTCTCCTGTTCCTGGGTGGGTGGTGGTGGGGAGGAGGAACGTGGTGGCACGGGGCTAGCTCCAGGCACTTGTGCCTCTGCTCCCAGCAGCACCAGGGACCTGGGGAAGGTGGTGGAGGCTGAGCCATGTGGTGTCATTTTGGGTCCCCTGCGAAGAAGGTGTTGGTAGATTGGCCCACAGAGGACCACCTGCTGTGGGCTGGAGGGAGGAGATGACATCCCGAGGCTCCTTCCAACCCAAAATGTTCTGGGAGCCTGTGAGGCGTCGGGGCAGGCACCATGCAAAGCTCCTGCAAGCTCGTGCCAGTATGGTGAGGTGAGAGAAGGCAATCCTTGCTCCCTGGCACAAAACCTTCCGCCTGATGCTGAAGAGTTTTGCCTGACCTGTTCCGCACGGCGAAGAACCCACTCCCAGTCTTTGCGAATCAGTCTCTTCAAAGAGAACCCTGTCTTCTCTGGTGTTAATATTTTATGTTTTGTCAATACTATGAATTAACAGGATGGAAGATGTGCCGCTTCTCACCTTGCAGCTCCAGCCCGCAAGCTGCCTGGCCTCCTCGGAATGATTCAGGGCACTCCTCCCCTGGGATCCTCTACTGAATGTAGCATGAGAGGTACCTGGAGAAGACTTTTGGCCCTCTGGGGAAGGTTTGCTGTGCAAGGGCCATACTGTTAGGGCAAGGGTTTGGGTAACACAGGCCTTGTCCCAGCTGGGAAAAGGCTCTGGCAGCCTCTCTCACTCCTGACCCTACGGATGCAGGGATGCCTGGAAAAGGGGGCTGCGTTTGGGAGGTCCATGGATCCAGGGAGTGTAAGGGACCATAATCCTGCTTCAATGGGCAAAGCTATGTGCCAGGCTGTGAATGGGGAGTGGAGGATTCCCGTGCTGAGGTGGCAGTGCTGTTTGCTGCCTTGCCCTCCCCAATTGCAGGCAGAAGCGATGGAGGATGTGTGGGAAAGATGCAGGGTACCTCTGATCCCCTGTGCTCAGCAGCCGCCTTTTCTTAGCCCTTTAGGGTTTGCTGAACGCCAGCAATGCCTTGGGACTTCGCACCGTGAGAGGACCCGGTGGCAAGCTCGCAGCTCCCTCCCTCTCCCCTGCATTGGTCTTCCTGGGCACCAAGGGCTCCTGGACACATCATGGCACGAACTGGAGGTTAGCCAAAATCAGCCTTCAGCGGGACCATTCGTGGGATGGTGAGCTGGCATAGCTCAGGGCTGATGGATGGCAGTTGGCTCTTGGATGTGTGTCTTCGGCACTGCGCTGTCTGCAAGGGAGAAGAGCCAGTAAGCTCGTGTGTTCTCTCAGCCTTGGGTTTGAGCAGTTTTTTTTTCCATAGCACAAGCTCCTCTTTCTCCAGACAGATTTGGTTTTTTTTTAATTGAATCATATAGGTGCAAAGAAAAAACTCAAATCCCTCTAGACTTGACTCACAGCAAAATGTTTATAAACTCAGATTCAGATTGCAGAGGCAAAGCATAAAATGAAGGAAGAGAGAGGCTTTTTTTTAGGGCTCATGAAGTCCCATCTTCCCTGAGCTGGAAGAGCCTTGCAGCCGCCTTCTGTCACTGCTTTCCGCATGGGGAATGGGGAAGGATTGAGCGGTGATGCTTTGGGGAGCCCTCCACCCCCTCTTCTGCAAGTAAATCCAACTTGCAATGTTGGATCCAAATCAATGTGCTGTTCTTGCCTTGCAGTGGGGCAGAGGTATTAAAAAGGCAGCTACAAACCTACTAGCCAATTAGACAGTGACATCTGATGTTATGTGTGAGCCACCGACTGCTTGTGTCTGGGAAGTCCTTTCACTGTTGGGGCATGGGCGCAGTGGTCCTTTCTGCAACCACGTATCCTCTCACCTGCATCACCCCGTATAGCCACTGCAGGTGACCCCATAAGCGATTGCCCACTGCTTCCCACATACAGTGCTACGCAGGCTGCCATATTTACTACACACAGCAGGAGATGGGTTAGCCCTCAGGTCTCCTGGGTTCCTGAGCATTTTCAGGCAGGCATAATATTTTATCCATGTCTTCTCATATTTCACACATCATGATCTGTTGCTGCATGGGATAAGGATGTCCTTGCTCCTTCTGAATTTTGCTAGTTAAAGTTTTCACTTTGCCCTGCGTGCCCTTCTGGAGGGGTATTTTGATTCATCCAGCAGGGTTGGGTAAATGGAGATTCCTCTTCAAACTTGGCAAGCCCATCCCTTGCATTGTCCCTTTTATTAATGCGGTGCAGAGGCAAAGCCTTCCTGGAGACTTTTTTTTTCTCCAATATATTGAATAAATTCTACATCAGGAAGGAAAGTAACTTGCAATAATGAACCATCAGCGGGTATTTAAGATTGCTTTAATGGGTCACATCGATGTAATCTCCACTTTTTCCTGGGAAGATCATACTGGGCCATAGCCTTAATTCATATTTATGTCAGAAGAAAATGTACAGTGGAGATGGCTCAGAGCATTTCCCTGCTAAGTAGCCAGACATAAATGTACAGATCTTCTAGAAATATGCCAGGGTTTGGTAGGGGTGATGAGATATCAGGTGTTTAGGACATTTCTCCCTTGCATGGAAAGTTACTCAAAAACTGGTTTCTCGCCCTGGGATGTAACATAAGAAGGTGTGTGCTCATGGACCCAGAAGTCTGCAAGGTAAAGCAACTTGAAGATTACTTTTAAGAACATCTTTATCATATTCATCTTTTTTCGGTCCTCTGCTTTGCATGTGGCTTAAATAGATGTGTGGACATGAGAGACGCTGGTAGGTAGTTTGGCTGGTTTAAAAAAAATCAGAAGAGGAGGAGAGGCCAGTCAGAGTTATGCAAATACGAAAAACGGGGGTAAATATAATCAATGAGGTTTGACCTTCCAATTGTGTCCTTATGCCTATTAGTCCTTGTTGGTCAGACCCCTCTGAAGGCCAAGTGTCAGTGTGGACTGGGGTATTAGTGGCATTTACGTTGCCTGCAAGAGAAAAAGATGAAAACTGTGTTTAAACCCATTCTTCTTGGCCAGGACAAGCAGTTCTGTCTTGATCCGCTGCTGCAGGAAGATGAGATAAAGTTGCAAGTTCTTTTGGTCAAGATAGATGAGAGTACAGGGGAAGGCAATGAAAATAATACAAATTACTGGAGCTGTCTCTGTGAGGCTGGGAGGAAGGGACAAACATGACTAATGCCGCGTGAATGATCTGCAGAAAATGATTTCTTCAGCAAACTTTGCCTTTATAGAGGTAAACTGTCAAAGGCCACAATGCAAGTTTTCTGATGTGTTCATGAGTCAGAATTATTTAATGAGGAAATGAAGCAGCCATCCCCCAGGCCTTCAAGCTGGGTTACCCAGGGGACTAATGCTCTACTCTTGGTGAGAAAGAAACTCCAACACTGGCTCTAAGCAAAGAGTGCTTGTTCTTGAGGTCGCTCCAAGCTCTTCCAGATAAAATTAGGCTCCTTAATTTGAGGCTTTTGGATTATGGGGAGTACATATGCAATTTTGTGAGATGTGAAACCTAAATGCAAGAAGGGTGTCGGTAGCGCAAGCATTGAAGTGTTGACACTGCTGCTCTGTTTCTATAAATATTTCTAGTGATTTGTATCTATACACACTTTATATTTTTCCTTTTCTAATACACTGTCTTATTTTTTTGTTCTTTCCATCAGCCCTTTTGGTACACCTGAGAGAAGAATCATTTATGCAGCCATTTGTTCAATGTGATTATCTCTAGCAGAAAGCCAACAACTAAAAATTAGTGGTTTTGCACAAATACAGGCTAAAGAACTAGACTTTCTTTCTTTTTCTTTTTTTTATTTTTGAGTACATAAATACATTTGTTGAAAAATAGGGTTTTAGGTCATCTATTTGTGTTGAACTAAAAATTACAATAGAAAGTAGCAATTTTAAAAAAATCAAACCACTTCTTTGTGTGTTTTTGAAATGAGATGCTTTGACTTCTACTTTTTGAAGCAATGTTTGGAACCAAAACGAAGCTAATGCTAACTTTAAAAAAAATACATTTGGCACTTCCCCAGTGAACCTTTTTTCCCGTTTTCTCCTTGCTTTAAATTTCGTCTAGGCAGAAATAAGCAAAACTTTGTCTTGAGCTGCCTCAGAATGACCCCACGTCCCTAACCAAAAAAAAAGTCCATGAACTACATGGTTATTAACTGGTTGAAGCCCCCATGAACAAAAAAACAAGGCAAAAGGAAAGCTGCCAAGCTTTTGACATTTTCATTCTAGCAAATATTTGCTTTTTTCATTTGGTCGCCCGAGCTCACATCTGGGAAAACGTTACTTGCATGCCTAATGATGAGTATGTACTTAAATCCCTTTCGCTTCTCTCCTTTCAGGTGAGTCAGGCCATCTCTACCCCTGAACTGGGAGTGTTCAAAGGCTCCTTCATGGAGACCACTCAAACCTGCAGTCTGCTGGAGTACCTGCAGACCTGTGGGTGAAGTCCAGCTGGGGAAGTCTTCACATCTCAGGTGTCCATACCCTCTGGCTCCCAGGTGCCTGCACAGACGCTCAGTGCCGTGACCATCCGTGAAGTGTGACTTGACTTTTTGCCGCTCTGAAAATGAAGGATAAGTCACCAGTGCAAGCCAGGAGAAACGAGAAAGACAGTGACATCTGAGCAGTCCCCAGTCTGTCCTAGAGGAGTGCCTTAAAATAACTCCTGCCAGAGTGGCAGAGCCTGGAAGTATCTTGGATCCCTTTTTGCGTGGCAAGAGACACCAAAAAACTGGATACCACAGAGGCTGCTGGAGGAAAAGCATCTGGAGGGGAGGTGACACGTGGCCTGAGCTACAGGACGGTACCCGCGACCTGGAATTTGCCACACCCCTGCTGGGAGGAAGCTTTGAAGCCTCCTCCCTGCTCACTGCTCAGGTATAGCTCCTATCGCATGTCCCGGGAGCAGCAAAACAGCTCGTGCTTGCATGGAAGTTGCTAGTTTGAAGAATTAAGTAAAAGAGGACCTAATTTTTCCTTGCTTTCCCAACCAAGAGATTCATGAGGTGGCTGGGTGAGTTTAAGTGAACCTGCAGTCTTTTCATCATATTGATGGGTGGATGGATTTTGTCTCTTGGAGTATGTTTAAGACTTTAATTAAATCAGAAGTACACTCTCTGCAATGGTTCTCTGCTGCTTATCAGCCTCTTAAGGCCTTGATTCATTACTCAGTATTATTTTTTCAGCCTAAAATAAGCTTTAAAGACCTGTTATTGGAGAGATTAAAGTTATAACATAAACAAACTCATATGCGTGTTGTTTTCGCACAGAAGATGCTTTTAGTATCGTATTTAATGTTCCAAACAAAACCATTGCTTATAGCAAGCTTTGCAGCCTGGATGCCTTTGAAAGGGTAGATACGGACCCTGTTTGATTTTGTGCTATTTGGGGCTTTTTGTTTGCATTTTGTGGCTCTTATCTTGTAAACAAAGACTCCTTTATATGTCTGTAGATCAGGATGTCACCCACAGAGTTCTGCGGAAAGGGGAGACGGCTCTGGAGGGTGCAAGACGCAGGTTCAGGGGCAAATGGAAATCAGGGACGTAAGAGCACTTTTGCTTTGAGGTTTGGCTCATTGCAGCAGAGACTGAAGGTAACTGTTTTGTTTCCCCATGTGCCGGCTGATTTTTTTGAAGAGGCTCCAGACTGCACCTGGCAGACTGACGGGTTGAAGCCACTGCTGGCACAGTTGTTGCCTGTGAGTTTGCTGGAGATTTGCAATGCCTTGCCCCAAAATGCAGAGAAGTGCAATAGCTGCCCCTGGGTGCTTGGCCTCTGAGCATGGTCCCAATGCCAGAGGCCAGGGTGATAAATACCGCACACAGAGCTAACTTCAGCCGTGCATCAGAGGGCAGGAAGAAGAGGAAGAGGGTGATGCAGAAGAGAGCTTGTTCATTTGTTTGCTCAGAGGATGCACCCTGCTTGGAGCTGCAGGTCAGATGGGGGTGGTTGTTAGGGGAGGGTGCTCAATTTATTGCAGGCTCACTCTTGGCGTGCAGTGACCTGACCCATTGGAAAGCTTGTGGCTGAGAGCTGCTTAGGAGGCTTTCTGCTGGTAGGCAATGCCTGCTTGAGAGGAAAACCCAATGGGAGCAATAGGGAGGCTCCGAGGGTCCTGCTGCACAAGCCACTTTGTCCTGTGCCACAGTGCAATGCCATGCACGTCCCTGGGGCGCAGGCCAACCCTGGGTAGCCTCCGGTCGTGAGCCCTTGAGTGCCACTGCCCCGCGGGATAGCAGACAGGTATCCCCTGGTCCTCTGAAAGGCAAACTTGCTAAAAAGTCGCCCTTCAAATCCGGCTGCCTCCAAAGCCACCCCTGCATGGTGTCAGTGCTATTTTGTGAGGCTCACACAGTGGCAACTGGAGCATCAGCCCTTTTGGCACACGTGTACAAGTTGGGAGGGCGCAGGAATGAATCAGGCGGTCGCTGCTGTTGTGTGTGAGCAAGTTTTTCTAATGTACTTATCTCTTGTTTCTGTAAAGGTTATAAAAGTAAATAATTCTGCTATAACACAGTGTCCTTGCAGTCCCTGCACAGCTCCGTGGATAACTCTTGCCGAAGCTGACTTGTGGTGATTAATACGCTACAGAGGGAAATTATTTTTTTTAAAGGGAGCAAAGAACTAGAGCTGAGAATGTGCCTTGAGGAAGCTTGTTCCCTTCATGTCCCCTGTGCTGGAGGCTGATTAGCTTTTGTTTCTTCCTCCGGCCTTAACTGGGGGAACTGCTGTGTTTTTTTCCCTTTTCCCCGGCAACGTTGATCCCCAGCAGTGCGAGGATTAGCAAGTGGCTAAATGCCATCGGGAGGTGACCTTGCTTTGCCGTAAGATCCCTCCTTGCAGGCCTGGACTGCTGGGCTGCCATGGGGAAGCAGGCAGCATCCCCATGGACTGGATAAGCAAAGTCAATCTTCCTTCTGCACCCTGTGTAATGCCTGGGGAGTCTGGAGAGGTACCGAGGCCAAGGAGGAGGGGATGTGAGTGGGGATGAAGCACAGAGCTGGGCAGGAGAGATGCTGACCCTGCGCAGGTAGGGCTGAGGTGTAGCACCCCCTCCATTCCTGGCAGTTGTGCTGTGCTGAATTAATATTTATGCTGGTCCTGTCTCTGTAATGGGTCTTTCAGCACTCTTCCAGAGAGCTATATTGGGTAGTGCCTTGGGCTGTGGCCAAGAAATGGGAGACCACTGGGAACTAGGTTGGTGCTGCCCAGTGCTTCTCTGAATAGTGTGGCAGGGTACCAGGTTCGTGTAATACAGCTGCCAAGTGTCTTACATCCTAGGTGCATAGTGAAATGCACCTCTGTAATGTTCAGACTCAGTTGGCTGGTTACTACCACCACAGTCTTCTGCTGAAGGTACAGTGAGGCACACACCTGTTTTGCAACAATAAGGAGAACAATGAAAACGGTCCCTTTTTCTTGAAAAGTTCTTAATACCATACCCCACCTCCCTCCATCCCATATGCATAAATTGTCTTGCATGGGATTTCAGTTCTCCAGTTTTGCGTTCCCTAATTTACCAGAAACTCTTTGTCTTTGTGGACGACAAATGTTCCCCTGAGCCATCCAGCTCTATTTGCTCCCCACAGACACAGTGTCTCCAAAACTCTACAGTTTAGTGGTCAAATCTCCTTTGACCTTTGGAAACTTTGATTTGAGAGGGAAAATCTTTCATGCCAGGGTGGATACTGCTCCCTGTGCAGGGACGCTGCAAAATAAATTCCACCAGGAGGAAGGGAGAAGCGTCTAATCTTCCTTCTCCCTAGAGTTAGCTGTGCCATTAGCTGGACCCTGCACATAAAACTAATTTTATAATTTGTGAACGTAGTCAAGTGGGTTTTATAGAGGAATGTCAGGAAGTGATGAAATACCTTCAATAGATTTTATAAAGAGGTTTAATGCATAAAGCTCTCTTCCCCCTTTCCACCCCCCTCCCTCTGTCTTGGAGATGCGTACAACAGAAAACGTGTCCACTGTAAGGGCTTTGTGGCCAGCACTCAAGCCTTTAATTTTGCTTTTACAAGACAGTTTTATAACATCAAGAAGAAAGGAAAAGCTGCAAGGCATGCACAGTCAAGCCACTGCGCTCCTGGAAAGCTTTGGATGGGCTCCAGGCAATGTTTAGTGGCAAAGAAAGATGAAGGTCTTGGAAAGAAAAAAAAATAATCAGCCAAGCCCTCATCCCACAACATTCCTGTTCCTGTGAGCTGGGAATGTCATTGGACTATGGGAAGGACAGAAATGCATTCCTGCAATGTCACATATCTGAAGGTGAGTTTTGGTTGCATCAAGAATAGCTGCTTCTGTTCCACTCTGTTGAATTTTCCTCACGTAATGAAAATAAGCAATCCCATGATCTACAAGACTGAAAAGCCTGGTTTTCTCTTGTGTTTGGGGTCATCATGGAGTTCCCATGTGTTTTCTCTGGAGTTTAACACGGGAGAAATTCCCAGTTGCTGGCTTTTCCTCTGGATCAGAAAAATGTCCCCCCTGCCTGCTTTAACTAGGGAGGATGACAGTTGTGGTACTCGGTGATCTTTTTGGAGGGAATCTCTTCCATTCTTTTTGGGTGTAGTTAAAATGGACTGACAGGTTCAGAAATGATTAGCAAAGGGACGGACAGGCGGATGTTGTGACCCTGTGTGCCCTGTTTCCTTAGGAAACTGGGCTAGCAAGCATGTCTGGATGCGTTGCAAAACACCCATAACACAAGTGCCTGCCTCAAACAGCCCTGGCCCCATATGAGGGCGTTATGGGGTCAGGCAAAGGGTTGTGGATTTAAAGATCTGGATTAGCAAGCTGGGGCCAGGCTGATAATCAGCATTCATAGAGCAGCCTTATCATAACTGGCAGCAAGCCTCCGCTGCCCCTCTTTATCGCCCAAGGACTGAGCAAATGTGTTGGCCAACTTTCCTCCTCAGCTCTCTACTGGAGATTATCAGAAGATCTTGCCTGGTGTGGAGAACGCTCCTCCCAGGCCAGCTTGCCCATCTCTGGCTCAGCAGCTTGCAGATTAATCTCTGCATTAAGACCTTACATACCTGAAAAGTGTCAGAGGGTGGCTCAGTGCTGGAAGGATTGCCTGAGTGTATTTTTCCACTCTATCTCTCTGGTTTTTTTGTGTTCTTGGTTGTGTTTTCTTTTAACGATTCCTAGCTTGGACTGTTCCCTGATTTTTCTTCTTCTTCTTTTTTTATTTTTTTTTTTACTCTCTTTCTATTGAACACTGATGGAAAAAGAGAGTGCTTTCCTCCTGCCTACTTAAATCTTTGACTGACTTGCACGGAAAAACAGTCACACTTATTGCAGGTCCCAAACCCGTCAAATCACCAGGGGAGAGGGGAGGAGGGAGCTGCAGAGGGAAGGAAATCATTTGTATAGGCATAGAGTGAAGAATCACCTTCCTTTAGACTTGTGATCTGTCTGTGTTCATACAGATGGCGGTCTCTGGTCTTTTTTTTTTTTTTTTTCCCCCTGCCCAATATCTCTTTTCTATTATCTTTCCTCTGCCTTTGCCGTCTGATCTGTGGTGTGTCCCTGGGACGTCTTCCTCCCAGGAGAGTTTGAATGAGGACATTGGGACTTGAAGATCCAGATTATTGACAAGAAATCGTTACTAAAAGCTTTTAATGTATCTTCTGTAACTGATACAGCAGTGGGGGGAGGGTGTTTTTTCCTGTAGATGCAGGGTTTTTCTCCCCCCCCCCCAATGTCTTTTAAAGCACCGGGCATGGTGTCCTCCAGCCGTTTACTGATGGGTTAAAACGTATTCGTGCCAGATGCTTTGGGGTCTGTTAACGTTGCCGTGTTTGCTGCTCGTAGATGAATACATTGCAGGGAAGCAGATGGAGCCCAAAATACTGAGCAGCAGAAGACCCTGAGGGGCAGAGAGCTCGATCCCAGCTAAGCACCATCCTATGCTTAATATTGGGGTCCCCCTTTCAGCTACCAAGCTGCTTCATCACAAGGGCACTGCTATGGCCCAAATTGTGGCCCTGTTGTCCCGAGTTAAGCTGGGTGGAGAGAGCAAGAAAGACCCTGTGAGTGGGGCTGAAAACGCCCAGACCTCTTTCCTGGGCCACCGGGGGCAAAAAGCAGCCTGGCTGGGGCAAGGGCAGTGGTGTTGGTGTCTGTAAGGAGCCCAAGGAGGGGAGGGATGGGGTTCCGTCGGGGTGAGGCTTGGCAAAACCCCCATTTCTTCAACCGAGACTGTCTTCTGACCATCTCCCTTGGCTTTTTGCTGGCATCTGTTGCTAGGAGATAGAAAACATGGTCCCTTTTGAAGCATTTTCAGCTGCCCTGTACCTTCCTGGAGAGCTTCAGCTTTGTGCAGTCTCCCTGCTCCTTTCCTCTGCTCAGGCTCATCCCTTTGATCTTTCTCCTCTTGTCTCCACACACCGGTCAGGAAGGACTCACCTCCTGGTGCACCATGGTGCCAGCCGTGCTCACTGTAGGGTGCTTGCTGCATATGGTGCCACAAGTCTGCTCCCCAAACCTGCTTATGTTAGTTAGCATGGGATTCAGCAGCAGATACTTGTCTGTGAACTTAACTCCTGTGCCAGATGCTCATGTTCCTCCCCAAGGATGGAGGAGCCAGGACTAAGAAAAAGTAGCCCTTCTGGCATGTGTGCGACTCCTTCTGCATGTGGGTATGGCCTGCACAGGGAACCCCCACCACCTCCTTGGTCAGGACTTTGCCTTCAGGATGCACAACAGCTTCTCAGCCCTCTGCAGGCATTTCTCTGCTTGGTGGGCTTTGCTTGGCATCAGCCCTGCTTCAGATAGAAGCTTTACGGCGCTGCTGTTAGGAAGCCAGACAGCAGACAGGGCTTCCCTTACAGGGTTAAAATAAAAAGGGAGGTGAAGGATACTGCAGAGACACACATGAAAACACGGATAAGTATGTGGGTAGGGATGTTTGCCCTAGTTTTGGGCTCTAAATCACGCTGTGTGCCTTTAAAAAAAAACATAATTCAAGTAAAATGTATAAAGAAGGAGAAACCTGTTCTCAGTCATACAGCCATGTGCTTGCAGCCTGCTCCCACAGCCGCAGAGCTGCATACACAGAGCAGGTGGTCACTCAGGGCAGCAAAATGTTTAGTGATTGCCTAGTGAGTAAGTGACATTTTCCAGCTTGCCTAAGGATGCAAGAAAAATGCATACGTGTCTCCACTGGACCCACGAGCCGGCGCTGACCTATATACATGCACAATTGTATGCATGGGCTGATGCCCGCTTCCTTACCTTGGAGCAAAGGGCTGAGCCCAGCATGGTTGTGTGCCAGGACAAAAAATGGCCTGTCGTGGAGTTTTTCCTAAGAAACCCCTCAGATCCAGGGATGTCAGTAGCGGGCAAGGGCTTGGCAGGAGCTCAGCAGGGTTGGAGTGATGAGTTTAGCTGAGCTCCTGTTTATTTGCCTTTGGGGTGAGGGATGCAGCCGGTTTGGAGGGAGCAATGAAAAATCAAGCCGGTCTCCCCTCTCTGCATCCATTAATGCCTGCTGAGCAAGGGGCTCCCGCTACAGCCAGCAACCTGCCTTGAAGGCAACAGGGCTGGTACTGCTCTGGTGCTCTCTCGTCCTCCTGTCCACGCTGATTTACCATTTCCCATATTTCATTTCTATCATGGCCTGCAGCAGCCACATTTAATGATTGCTTCACACATTCATCATGCTGTGTGTGTCACAGCATGATGGCTGGTGCCTTTGTTTGATTTCCAAAAAACTTCCCCCTAAACCACCAAACCCCAAGCCAAAACAGTTTTAACCTACCTTTAAAGCTGAGGTTGCAGGAGAATTTTCTGTCGGAAGTGGAGAAGTTTTTAGCGATTTCTTACTCTTCTGCTTTTCAGCCTCACCCTAAGATTTGGATTCAACGTTGTGGGCACGGAGTTCTTGGGGAATGTTTTATTTTGGAGTGACAGCAATACAGAAATGAAAAATAAGGATCAATCTCAAGAGCTAAACTGAGCTGTGTAAGTTAGAAAGAAACTTTTCTGGGAACTTCTTCCCTTGGGCCAGGCTGTGTAAGTGTTAACTCAGGATGTTGGGGTCAACTCGGAGGTGTGTATTGCTTCATCACCAGGAGGTTCTTCTACTCTACCACACCTGGCCAGCACCAGCTGTTTGAGCCTTAATTCCACCTGTGCTTCACATAGGGAAAGGGGAGAGCTCACTGTAAAAGTAACAACAATAAAAATCAGCTTATTCTATAAGGAGGGGCCCATCCTACCTGGCTCCCCAGCTGTGGTGCAACACATAACCCTTGCCGTAAATGCATTAAGCTCCATGCTAGAAGCAGCAAGGGATTTCTGCTCCTGTACACCTCAGGCTGCCGGCCGTCACGCTTGGGAACACATTGCTCGTGTCGAACTTGAGCGAGACAAACTGGTCTCCCCGCACACTGTCCCTGGGCCAACGTCGGCTGTGTGGCCACCCTTCCATCCCACTGAACTGCCTGGGCTAAAGAGGGAGATCAATCACACCGCCCCGGGGCTGGCCACCCCTCTGTGCCAGTGCTGCCCCCTCCTCGGCGGGGCTGGGGGGGCCGGGAGAGGCCTGGCCGTCCCTGTGGCACAGTGGGCAGCCTGAGCTTGGGCTCCCTGTGAGCGCCTTGCAGGAGAAGTGCACAGGTTGTAAGGAACCGCAACGCTGCAATTAAAAGCTAATATTTCAATGGCGCTGGATGCTTTGCAGTTGCTCTCTTGGCATTAATAATCTTCCTTTAGCTAGGAGGCATTCGTGCTAGATCTGCTTGTTTCTAGCTGAAAGAAAACCCATTATGAGACTGTCTTGAGTCCTCTGTAGCGGGCACTTCTCTCTTTCGGCAGAAATCATTGGTTCAGAAAAACCCCAGCAACGCAGAAATGTAAAATCACAAGTGAAGTGAGTTGTGTTGGAGGACGCTGGACATTTGCTTTATTTTTAACACTCAGTCTCTGCAAATCCCCTGTGGAAGAGCTTGAAAAGAACATATTTCCCTTTCTCTTTTCCTCCTAGTTTTGTCATTCTGACAAATTGTTGATGTGTCTGTTGTGTTTCTAATGCTGCTGAAAATGGTCGTGGGTTTCGTGTCTTTGAGCTGGCACCAAATGTGATTTCCGCAAAGCAATGAGAGTGAGTGGCTAGAGACAGCTGTTCCTCTGGCCCTATCGCACCCCACTACCATTTGCTCTCCTATGAATAGCACCTGCCTATTTTACATCTTGACAACAGCTTTCCTTATTTATTGAAAGGCTAGGGATTCTTTGAGGATATTTCCATTTTTCTCTGCTATATCTGGCAGTTGCGCTACAGCAAATTGGTCTCCAGCTGCACCTTTTCTCCTCTGTTTTGGCTGGAGGGAGCTTGCCTTGCTTGCTGGGTAATCAAAAATTGTCCCACGAAACAGTAGCCAGTCCTGCAACGAGGCGTTGGGGAATACAGCGTTAAAAGAATGCCTTACTCAGCAGTGGTGCGGTGGCAGGTTGGGGCAATATCACGTTCCTCTGCACTGCCTCGCAGAGTGCTGGCACCTCCCCAGGGTTAATGGCCACCAAAACCGAGTGATGTACCCCTTTGCCTCTGCTTTTGGTGACACGAAGGACAGCTTGCGCTCGTTGCTGCCAGGAGGAGGCTGAGATGGAGCGTGAGAAGTTTGTTACTCTGTGTGAGGTGCGGCAAAGCTGCTGTTGAGCCCGAGAGCTGATCTAAGTCGTTGGTGAGAAGGAGAGAAAAGCATGTTTACATAATGCAGAAAACAGTTTTTTGCTGGGCTAACAAAAATTTTTGGATATGCTGAAAAGCAGAGTTGCTCTTTGACAGAGTAGTCTCTTAAATGCCAGCCTAATACCAGCTGCAAAGACAGGGAGTTTCTGTGCCGCTGCTTTCCTGAAGTTGTCATATCCAGGAACTACCACCTCCCAGAAACAGTTAGGATGGTGACTGCCTCGCAGCTGGGTTTGAGCTGCACGCTGGGCGAGTCCTCAGGCTGCATTTATTAATCTGTCCCTTTTTGCACTCGTATTGAAGGAAGGCCCATGCTAAGTGCCAGCATCTAGTTAGAAAATGAGAAATACTAGTGGCATGAAAGATCTAACGTTATTAACGTTGTTAATCAAATATTTAAACAAAGTAGTGTAAAGTCTAGTTTCATTAAAGCTCTGTGGATTTGCTCACCATACCCTATGTATGTATATATTGATGTGATGTTAGCTTTTTCCATCTTTTGAAAGCTTGTCTGGTATTCTGGCTCTTACTGGAATGAGCATTTTCCAGTGAGTCCAAATGGCTCCTTGTCTGGCTCTCTTAAAGTTCTTCAATCCAAGTTCCCTAGCCTTGGTCACCTAAATATATCTCGCTCTTGTAGTTGCCGCATTTTGCCAGTTTTGCATAATCTTTAGTTGTTATGAAGTCCACAGATTTGACTTCTTCCCCAAATGCTAAGTGAAACAGCAATATTTACATCCCACACAGTCTGCTGTCAAGTTCTCTCTTTTCATGAGAAAAGCAGGAATGAAACGTCTTATTGTCCTCCACTCCACTAGGCATAGCTTTCTCCTTCTGCAATATGAGCTACTGTCTAACCCCAAATAGGATAATATTTAATCTGTTGGCCATCATATGGTTTTACAAAGTGGCGTAGTGTAACTGGAAAAAGAACGGTTCAGGATTATGGTGAGACAACTCAGCCAAAATGTAAACTGAATACATTACAAAGCACTATGCAACCTGCTCGTGCTCCAGAACACTATTTATGATCTTTAACTGATTCAAAATGGCTGACAGGATAAAAGACGAGCTTGCCTCTGTTAGTTTGCAATTAGGCACTCTGCTCACAAGCATCTGTTTTCGAGGAGAGATCACCGCTGGTGATTGTGTGGCTCATGTTTTTCTTGAATGGACACCGGAGCTGGACTGGGGAACCAGGGCTGGGAAAGGGCTGCTAATACGATAAGAGAAGAGCTCATGTGTTTGGAGGGAAGGCGAGGAAAGCCTGACTTCATTAAATTAGCAAAATGAAAGCTGAGAAAGATAGCTGCCTATAAATACATTGGTGGAAGACGAGGAGGGGAGAACATCAGCAAAAGAGAACTATTTATGCCCGAGGACAGTGTTGGCACAAGAACAAATGTACGTAAACTGGTCCAGAATAAATTCAGCCTTGAAACTGGAAGATTGTTTCTGACAATTAGAGAGCAATCAGTGTCTGGACCAGCCTCCCTCTGGGAACAGAGGGCATAAAACCCTTCCTGCTTTTAGAAGGAGCTTGCAGGAGGGCTGGATCCAATGAACCAGGGATGTTGTGTAGCTCAATGCTCCTTCTCCTTTCCTTATTTTCCTATGATTTCTGCCTCAGCCTCATATTTGTGCCAATTCTCATCACATCCCACCCTCCTCTCCATCCCCTGATGCGTATCTCAGCTGCTGGCTTCACTCCCTTCTGATGCAGGTGGCTTTCTTCTAACTGTAATAACTTTCCTGCATGGTCAAAAGCCTGATGTATTCTCGGTGCTTTTAAATTTTTTATCCCAGTCCCTCTTTGTCCGTCTGTCCTACTTGCATGGAGAAGGAGGCCAGACAGGGGACAGATGGTGTCCTCCAGCCAAGGTGGCTCTGCCAAACCCCATGCAGGTAAGAGACTCCCTGGAGGGGACTCAGCTGTTTCCTGCATGGTTTAAATAGGCACAAAATGCTGACTGGAGCCTATTTCCAGCCCTTGGACAATATGGCTGTGAAAACAAACTTGTCCCACTGATGGAGAAGGGCTTTTTGGAAATCCAAAGTATTCCTGTTTGCTCACCTGGGAGCCGTGGATGCTGAGCAGCCTTGGGAGGCTGGTAGCAGTAGTTTGCAATCTGCGCTTGGGGAGATACCCTGTTTGTACAGCTCCTTCTAGCACAGGGGAAAAAGAGATTCTTTGTAATACCCTAATGAGGTTTCCATGGGCCTGTGCTCATGTTTCCTTCAAACAGGGCTATGAAGATGATGAGGGGACTGGAGCATCTCTCCTACAAGGAAAGCCTGAGGGAGCTGGGCTTGTTCAGCCTGAAGAAGAGAAGACTGAGAGGGGATCTTATAAATGCCTATAAATATCTTAAGGCTGGGTGTCAGGAGGATGGGGCCAGACTCTTTTCAGTGGTGCCCAGCGACAGGAGAAAGGATAATGGGCACAAACTGAAGCATAGGAAGTTCCAGCTGAAGATGAGGAAGAACTTCTTCACTTTGAGGGTGACGGAGCACTGGAACAGGTTGCCCAGGGAGGTTGTGGAGTCTCCTTCTCTGGAGATATTCAA
>Ga0065711_1034340_pt1 | contig 23947 bp, 18 predicted proteins | sample Hoacrofraction12_FD_59098 | JGI IMG/M metagenome (GOLD analysis project Ga0065711, IMG submission 59098) | Hoatzin crop microbial communities from Cojedes, Venezuela - Epithelial fraction 12 v2 (version 2) | ecosystem: Host-associated > Birds > Digestive system > Esophagus > Crop | place... | reverse complement strand
CACTTCCTCAGCTTCCCCAGGAGGATATCATGGGAGACTGTGTCGAAAGCCTTGCTGAAGTCAAGGTAGATAACATCCACAGCTCTCCCTTCGTCTACCCAGCCAGTCATCTGTGTCCCTTTCATCCCTTTTCAGTTCAGTTGTAACTCTGGCAGTGTCCTTGCTGATAAGAATATTTTTGGCCTCTGACTGGCAGAACAGCCCAAGACTCAGTTGCCCCCACAAGGAATGACCGCTGTGCTTGTACCCAGCATATCCTTGTACCCAACACACACGCCACCGCAGAGCAACAGCTTTAGTCAGGAATACATATCCAGCAAAAACAGGGAGTAGCACAGAGAAACAGCTGAGAGGTCAGATCTGAGCCTGCAGCATTTCTCTTGACAACGCACACCACAGCAATATAAAAGGAAAACACATTAAATTCACATTTAAATTAAAATCACACCAGGTGGCTTTGAATTTTATCGAAGTCCCACATGGGAGTGAAGCAGCAATGAACCACTCAGAGACCTGGGACCACAGAGGTACAGTAAATGAGATACCAACCCTACCTCATGCAAAACACTGAGCAGGTATAGATGGGTCAGAGTATGATGGGATAACAGGGGCTCCCTGGTGTCCGCAGGGTCAGGTGAAGTTAAATGGCCTGCTGCCCAGATCTGAAAGAAGGCACTGAGCTGGAAAGGCATCTTCTGCTGTGCGGTTCTGCTAATGGGGTCCATTGGACCCCCAGGTTCTCAGTCACAATCAGTTTAATTGTTCCTAGACCTCCTGCAACACAACAGGGACAGGTGAGACTTGGGTTTCCTTCTGCAGCTTGGTTGTTGGGTGGGGTTTGTTTGGCCTGCCTCACGCGTCCCCCCAAGGGGCACACCTGAGGATACTGCACACAGTGGGCAGACAGCATCTTCAGCATCCTTCTTTTGAGAGATCACTAACCCTTGCTATAAATACCGAAAGTAGCTTTGGTTGCCAAGCCTTGTGCCAGGAGGCTCTGGCTCTGCCAGTGGAGCCATCTGCAACTTCAGCTCTACAGCATTTGTGCAAAAAATACTTTTCCCATTATGCAAATGACATGCTGTGCCAGGCAACATCCCCTAGGGTTCTTTACCTGCTCTGCAGAGTGGTTGTGCATGGCAAATATGTTGTGATTAATGAACCCTTATGGAAATATTTCCTCTCCCATTGCACTTTATTGTGAAACACTGGCAGTGAGTTATTGGGGACTGGGGAATCATTGCTCTTTGTCTACTCAGCTCTCTGCAGTTTAGACACAAGAGGCAGAGGAGGAAGATACTTTCTCTTTTTATACACTGGGGACCAAATTTCAGCGTAGGGTGGTATTTTTTTCTGTCCTATCAATTTTGGCCAAATTAATTGCAGGCTGAAATGAGCATTTACACACATAATTACTGTCACTGATTTATAGGCACAATCAGGTGACTAGACAGCTAAACATTCTCATTTGCATCCACAATTAATTGCACCAGCAATTGATGTTAGGTGTGCAAATTAGCAGTTATTAAAATAAAAAGATGGTCTCATAAAATGCTTCATATATCAAAGACACTTTTTTTCCTATAATGAAACAAAAAAAAAATGGGAGAAAGTGCTTTTCTTGTTGTGGTTTCCAAACATAACTTAACACTGCAGTAATGACACATTCCATTTTATGTACACACGTTATGTAATTGCACCCTCACTGGAGTCCTATTGTCAGCAAATACTATGCAGACACACTTGGAGGTAGTTCCTGTCCTGAAAAGTTTTTATATTTTGGTCTTCTGGTATCATTTTGGTAGCAATTCACATTTTTATGTGAGCCCATGATTTGGCTCTTATATACAGTTATTCCAGAAAGAGACAGGAAGAAGTAATAACAGCCCTGCACCGGAAAATGTCTTAGGCATTTCATTTCATTGTAGGGTAAACTGATGCCATTGAACCTAAAAGAGCAGATGTAAATGTTATTTTGGTTGTGATTGCATCTAGAGGCCTCAACTACAGTTTTGTGCAGGTGCTGTACAAATAAACAAAAACTGCCTATCCATTCCCCAAAGAACATTGAATTGACATGAAAAGAAATGATGAAGAGTGAAGAAGTGAGAGTCAGAGCACCAGAGGAAGGAGGTAAAAAAGAAGGAATGGGAAGTATGGTAAAAATACTGCCATCTAGTAAAGTAACTACTTCATCTAATAAATCAAGATAGTCCAATAAAGTTTCTGATTTCATTAGAAAAGTCAAAAACAAACAAAAAACTCCACCCCCTCCAAAAAATCCAGTTTCATACCTCTCATGTTTGCAGAGAAAAGCTTAGAAGTAACTGAGTTTCCTAAAGATCTTACAGTTAGAAGCCTATAAAATGTACTACAAAAAAGCAATACCAAATCTTGTAAGTTTAAAAATACTCCCCTTTTTTTTTTTTTTGAAGCCAGACCACTGCTTGGATCGTCAACACTGACATAAACAAGCTTACTATTCAGAATGAAGACAATGGAGTAGGAAGCTATACTTCCTGTATTGCTGAGATGGCAACATATATATATCGTTATTTGAGGCTTAATGTCTTTTTTACCCTCTGGAGGAAATGGAGAATGCTTCAGCATTTAATTATTTTATTTTTTTTCAGTACATCACATAGTACAGTATACAGAGCATTGATAAAGCATAACCCTGGAGGATATAAATCTGAGACAAGATCACAAGTGACATTCTTTTTCCATTATATTAATGAGTGAAGGCAATAAAGGAAAAAAAAAACAAACCAGAAAAGCAGGTTAGTCCTTTTGCTGCCCACAAGAAATGTTCAAGATGCAAAACAAATAGAGGCAAAAAAATTACCTGTATTTGTAGTTGCGGAAAAAAATATATTTCTGTTCTAAGGAAACTGACATTCATTTTGCTCAGACAGTGGATCTCCAGTGTTTTCAAAATCAAGAGTCCTTATTGTGCTCCAGTTTTACATACCTGTCTTGAGGATGGTCAGCGTAGACTGAGATACCTACATTTGAAATACTTCTGGTGACACTTCAGTTACATGATTAAAGCATGGCCAATTGCGCAATTAATGAGATGTGGTAGTGTAATTATATAGTAATACCAAATATTTATAGGAGTGCTTTTCAAGTTTGAAGTGCTTCACAAACATTAATTGATTAACTGTGATGAATGTAAATAATCTTACAGGGTTCATTCCCCAGGAACTGGCAGCTGACCAACCTAATACCTTCCTGCAGGAGCAAGGTATAGCTTTCACTCAGCAAACTCAAACCCCGGTGAGATGTCCTAAGTCCGTGATGGGGGTGAGTTGCCCTTTTTCTTGTGTGCAGAATGATGTCACTCCTTTCACTGCTCTGGATTTGCAGATAAAAAAACCTCCTCAGCTCTTGCTCCAGTATGAGGCAATGAGACCCCCAAAATACTTTCAAACAGGAGACCGTTCCTCAGAATCAAGTATGCTGGAAGAGGGAGTGGAGATGCCACTGGCATCTGGGCTAAAGATTTCCAACCTGACTATGATTCATCTCTTTTATAAAAGGCCTTTGGTGAATATCCTGGCATCACTGTAAGTGCAGAGGCTTTTGGCAGCAATTTATCAGAGCCTGGGTTTCTACCCAGTTTACTTCATAGTAGCTCTGTGTCATTTATGCCCATTACTCCTCTCTATGAAATGATTTCAGAAGCTGCCCCATTGTGCTTCACAGACACTATTCTTTTTAGTACAGACAACTGAGGCTTATAAGTGGAACAGAGAAACCGAATCCTGATTGCTGGTGGACTTGTTCCCATCTGTGTGGGACTGAACTGTTCTTGCTGCACATAGTTTGGCTCAATCAATGTCTTGCAGTCGTCTGAGCCCCTCTGGGCTTCCCATCCCAAAATTTGCTATTTGTCCTTACTTCTTTTCTTTCAGCCCCACAATTTATTGCAAACCTTTAGCTACAAACCAAGATTTTGGAGACTGGGAAGAGTTTTGTTCAATTGCTTTTCATTTAGACAATGTGCACAAGTATGTGCATGCACAAGCATAGAGCCATATGCGAGTCCAGTCTGACTATGGCTCTGAGCACTTCTTGCTACAGATTTTCACCTTAATCAACCATCTGATGATAGTATGCACAGCTCTAGAATAAAGTATTACATTTAGAAGTGTCAAAGACTACATTGCTGCCATGTGCTTAATCTAAAAAATCCTTAGGATGATACACATGAATGAAAGACCATTTGCATTCTGTGGAAAAATGAAAATATTCTGATTTTGTGCCTCCTGTAGTCCATATTTATTACAATTGCCTAAGTTTCTAGAAGACATTTGCTTATGTCACATAATCTGCTGAAACATTTGCAAGATGATCAGAAGTCATTAATAGCTAGTTGTAGCAGTCCTAGACATCTATTCTGATGCCTAATTTGCCCCTGTATCAAACAGTGCATTAAACAATTTAGCCATACCATAAAGAGTTGTTCTTTCTGTGTTTGAGGTGTGGAGAATAAAAATCACTACTGCAGAGCTAAAAAACAGTAGAATAAACAGCAATTCAAATAAGTGGTATTTTCTTCTGTTGCTTAGTTACCAGAGAAAACTTAACTGTATTTGTATCTCAACAGTATTTGCCATGTTAAATAACAACAGATTGTTCTATTTTGCTTCTTATATGCCTTTTTATTAGGTGTGCCTGAATACTTAAAAAAAAAGTTTCTTTCACAGGAATACTTACTTCCTTATCAGTTTGTGTCAACGCTTGTTCTTTTCCTTCTGAAGAAACAGGCAAATCACTTCAGTTTTAATTCCTTTTTCTAGGAAGGAACAAGCAGCCAATTTTTAATTTTCCAATTGAATCATTTTTTGATGGGAGCATTAAGGTTTAATGTGCAAAAGGAAACTGAAATGCATTCTGCAGCACAGCAGTGACCAAAGCTTGTCCAACCAAGCACGGTTCTGGCAATTTACCAGCAGTCAAAAGTCTGGGCTTAATTTACTTTAAATTATGAGTGCAGTATCCTCATCTGTGTCACTGAGATGAGATCCATGTGAGGACAGATCCCACTGGGGAATATTTCACCGTAAGAGATGTTAAAAGACTTATTACCAGAATATACCTCCATTACAAAGATAAAAAACAAAACCCAACTTCTTGTATTTAATTTTCCCTTGCAGTATTTAAGATATCAGTGAAATACCTCCTTTACTTCCTTTAATATGAAGCAAGACACTTTATGAGCATAAACAAAATTATTACATCTGTTTCATTATGACCTATAAAGCATTCCCCAGCATCTTCCACGACTGGGTGATCCTTCCCGAATGGCCACGAATCATATTACAGCAGCATTATATGGTCAACTAAATTTTTATGGCCACCTGAATTCAGCTACTATCTGAACTCCCCAAAGGCAGCCAGTCATCCCCAGCATGTTCCTTCCTTTCCTGACGCGGCCACGCTGCGGCCCTCCAGTATGTCAACTGCTGGTGCAGGGAGATGGCAGGACCAAGCAGGACCAGGTACAGGTTTAATGAGGAGAAGGCAGGGTGCCTAAAGGAATCCCTGGTGCTCCCCTGCTGACCCCCCCTCACCTGAAGGCTGCTCAGCCCCATTGCTCGGGCTGCAGTGGGACTCAGCCCTGCATGAGGCAAAGGTCCCCTCCGGGAAACAAAAAGAGAGGTGAAGCTTCCCTGCTTGCACCGGATAGCACGGATGCTGGGCTGTCTGGTGCTAGCACCCCTCCAGCTTTACTGCATTTTACCATCCCTTCGTTTTCTCTGCACCCTGAAGATTCAGGTGGGAGGGGCAGCAAACGCCCTGCCTATGCACACAGAGGGGTGATACCCTCACCCCATGCCCACCACACACTGCCACATCAGACAGAAGTATCTCTGCAAGCTTGCCTCTTAGTTTAAGCATTTCTGGTTTTGAAACTGGGGTGTTCCTGGTATGCGCTCGCCTCCCAGTGCTCCCCGTCAGGCCGGCGGCTCTGTGGCATCCTGACCGCTCGGTGACTCCCCGTGCTGCCAGGCTGTCCCTGTCCTCTCTGAGGTGCTCGTCCTCGCGTCAGCTCTACCCCGTGGGGCAGATGGAGCTCAGTGGCCACTGACCCATTGGGCTGGCAGCTGATGGTGTCACAGCCGGTGATGGGCACGGCTTAACCTTGTCATGGGGCGTGATACAGCCATCAGCCACAGCTCCTTAAGATGCTGCCCCCATACTTCTCAGGAGTAAACATTAGTGGATTTTTTTCACTATCATCTATGGACTAAAATTAAAAAGGAGAATGAAGAAGTGAAATGAAAAAAAAATATTCATAGCATGCCGCAGCTGTCTGTAACTTTGTATCTCAGAGTTCCTTTACCAGGCATTGCCACTGGTGCTGCAGAACAGCTGCCTCTCCTGTTCCAGTCAGGGGACAAGGCCATTTAGTCATGTTCAGCAGCACAACTAAAACATTTTACTGCGCTCTCGTTCCCTGCACAGCACCACACACCTGTGCGCTCTTTAACCACAGCCGGTGCTTCATCAAAAACTGATGAAATCGCTTTGGGCCTCAGAGGCCCCTTGGTTTCCATCCGTGGGAAACACAGGAGTTTCTTACGTATCACCGAGGCTGCAGCCCTGGAAGTGATGCCCGTGTGAGACCAGACTCCTGAGGGCGAGCAGCTTCCCAGGAGAGCAGAGATCTGCCCTGCTCTGCGTCCTCTGAGAAGCTGAGGGCTTTTCCGCAGTGCTGGAAGGGTCCGTACGGACTTGCTGAACCAACAACGCTCAACTGAAACTGCTAGGGTAACATCACTTTATTAATTAGTGCCAAGGCACTTCAAAGTGCTAAATTAAAATCCTGAGTCTTCTACAGTCTGCTATATGACTGTCTCCTTTTGTTTTTTTCTCCAGCCTTGCACCCTTTTGGAGGTGCCCAGGTGGAAGGCTGTCTCTTGTCCTCTGAACAAGAGTTGAGAACCCCCGATCAATAGTGGTTTACATTGAATTTATTTCTCCTCTTATCCTCCCTTCCTCCTGTCATATTTTCATATGCTTCTAAGCCTGTCCGCATTTTAGTCATCCCAAAGCACCCTGGGAACCAAATCCTGGTTTTCCTCTGTGTCTGTCTGAAGATATCAAGAATAATCAGGGAACAGAAAAGTACAGCATCCCCCAGGGAGCTTAAGGCATTCCCTGGAAAGGCAATTAGTCATGGCCAAGGATTCGTACCATGCAGCTGTCACAGGAATATAATCATTATTGTAGGCATCCTCACTTCACCAGCCCCTGGGGCTGCAGCAGGAGCTGAATTGTTTCCCTGTTCCTTCCCAGCTATTACAGATTTACCATGATAGCACTTGGAAATGGTCCTGAGACCCTCCTCATGAGACTGGTGAGGAAGGTACACATATTTCTCGACCACCTATTTGACTGCACTTGAAGAAAGGACCACTCACAGAGTTAAGTGTTCTTATCTGGAGAACAGTGCCTCTGGCTTCTTCTCAGCTTGGAGTACCAAGTGTAGTTCCCAGCTCTCTGCAGAAGCAGCTGGGCAGCATCCCATCACCATGTAAGGATAAGAACAGGAAAAGGCATCAAGAACCCTTTGCCTTCCTTGCCCCATACTGGTTTCCACAGGAGTAAAGTGTACAACGGCACACTCTGAAAACCAGGGTCCCATGGCTGGAGACGTTGCAGTCTGGAGACAAGCTCTTCTCCTGGATACCAGTGTTTATTATTCACACTGCGCACAGGCAGATGCTCAGGCCCCTCTGGGAAAAAGTCTTTCCCAGCATTCATCTTGCAGAGCATTTCCAGAGGGACATGGGCTATTTATCGACCTGAACAGTCCACAAGGGAGGGTTTGACATGGAGGTGGAGCACCAGAGCAGCTAGCGGGGTGAATACCCTGGATCATTCCTGCACCACTTCTTGGCCAGCTTTGTTAGGGAACCATGCAGTGGTGAGCTCACAAACTCATGGTCAAATTCACCATCTGTAAGAAGGAACATCTTCATGCCATTATTCAAAAGAACCCATGTTGGTTGTTGCTTTCTCTGATGTCTTTGATAAATTAAGTAGATGAATCTGCCTGCAGAATAGGCGGCTTTCCAGTGTCAACTTCCACAGAAGAAGAACAACAGGCTGTTGTGATTTCCTTACCCCAGGAAAGGAAAAATTTGCATTTTTTAAAGCACAGGAGATGCCTACAGTATCTTTTGCAAAAGGCAAGAGAAGCACCTGAAGTACAAATACTAGAGAATTGGAATGGCTAGGGTAGAGTCTATATTTTATCCCCATAGACAAAATATAATGTGTTTCCTTCCATATACACATCTTTCTTTCATGACCATCGGTGTGTGCCAGGATGAATCTGGATTGTGTCACTCTGGGGGCCTACCACGTCGTCTCACACTGTGAAACAGCAGGGGCTAGCTGCCTTCACTAACCAGTAAAAATGAACTATTGCCAAACTTCCCCTTCCTTCCTCCCTCCCTCCAAAAACCCTTCCAAATTGCTTATAAGAGCTTTCATAGGACCTGCCTGCTCTTTCTAGCTCAGAGAAAACACACAACTCAGAATTCTGTTTGGAAATATCTGTGCTGTAAATAACTTTTCATTCATCCTATTTACATAGCAGTCTATGCTTCAGCTTTTTCTTTTGAAGAGCTGAGGAAAAGCTATTAGCTAATACTCCGATACAAAACTCCTAATAAGTTGAATGCTCATTGTTTGGATAAAGCAATCTATAAGCATTCAGGAAGCAACGTGGGATTAGTCACTCATTAAGATGTGGACAGACAGTGCTCGTGTGATCTTTATGTGATGTTCAAATGACTGTCAGCATTATTTAATAGGAATTCAGGCTAACTTCCTGTCGGTGCTTATAAGTGCTCCTGACTAATGGAGAATGTGCTTTAAATGTTGCCTGCTTGAAGAATTTTATATAAGATTCAATTCAAAAACAAATTTGCCAGCTAATACTATTAGTAGTGCTGAACAGCATCTCACAAAGAAATAGTCCTGAATACCAAGCTGAACACTGCGCCATGCATTATATCCGTAAGCTTTTCAAATTAGCATTCAGAAATCTTTGGAATAAAGTTTCTGACTTGGGTTTTGCCAAGGGGAAAAGCTCTAGAGCAAATGGCAGCATTTTCATTTCAGCCTTTCATCAGTTCCCGTAGGCCAAATCCAAAGGGCGTCAGTGAGAAAAAGACCCTGTGGAATCTAGTGGGAATTTTGCCAACTTACAGACCTCCCAGTTTGCCCCCTTATTAATATATTATAGAAAAAGATGAAGGAATATAAGAGGTGACATGCTGGCAGCAACACACAAACCAAAGGAGAAAATAACATGAGCTGGAAAGACAGCAATTACATTTAGGACTTGAAAGCAAACTGCGGTCATTAGAGATCTACGGTTTTTAGTCTAACTGGAATTCTCAATTCCAGTATTAGTTCCATCTTAAAATATAACTCAAAACCCAAGAAGCACTGAAGGACAGCAAAATGCCTATGAGAACAAATGCTTCAAGGAATAGCTTGTACCAAAGGGCATGAGTTCATAACAAATGCTGAGACTGACTGTGAATTCAACATCCATTTTGTTTGTAAAGTTATTCAGAAAAGAAGGCAGAGATAACACAGGTTTGCAACAAGAATGAAAAAAGATTTTTTTGCTGTGGCAGGAATTCCCTGGACAAACAGGAGAAAAGAGACCTGACCACGCCAATTTCTTTTATACTGTATTTCGAGAAGGACAGCCTAAGGGGCAGATGAACAAAATGGCCATTGAAAGGGGCAGCACAAAATAGTCAGGGGTGTCAGAGCCTTATACACATATTACGTGTCACCTATTAGCTCAAAAAAGATTCTTTCATGTGTGGCAGGAGCAACTCCAATGAAAAGTCTGTTTAAGAAAAGAATTGCTTCAGAAAAGTCTGTATTATCAGTGTGAATTAGTCTACATGGGAAGTTACAGACATTTAATTGAAATTATGAAATTATAATAGTTGATTTAAGCATTTAAACTCTTGACTTACAGATGGCTTGCTTTGGTTTAGGATGGATTAAAAGCTGGTTTAAGGTAAACTGAAACAAGCGAGTAGTAACACGGAAATAGTCTTGACCCAAAGGTTTGAAAAAATTTAGCTAAGGTTTGGCCTATGAACACTTTTTAATACTATTTTTAGTTGAGTGTAAGATTAGTAAATTTTCAGAAAACTAAACACAATCGTATTTGCATACTGATGCGTGTGTACAACCTTGTCATTCCCCTGAAGTATAGGCATCTTATTCCAGCAGAGAAGGTTGTAACATCTGATAGAAGGGTTGTACAACTTGGGACACCATACTGTCGAAGCGCTACAAATATAATGAAACAAACACAAAATCTGTATGCAGGCAAGTCCCAAACTGTTGCACGCATACATATAAACAAAGAGCAACACTTTAATTATCAAGTCTGAGTTTATTGCCACCCTGACAATCAGCATAATTAAGAGCCTGATGTAGCACAGGAGTGCTTTCATGAGGGTGAAACTGGACAGGGGTTTGCCAGGAGCCATAGGGCCATCTGGTCCTCACCAGGGCGAGGGGTGAACTGCCAGAGCTGGAAGGCTCCTTTGGGACTTGTGGAGGGAACCGTTGCTCCCCACACAGCATCCAGCACCATCCCTTTGCACCTGGGCAGGAAACATTCCCCAGCACTGGTTGCTCCACACACGCTGCAGGTTAAAAGAGCTCTGAAAGGTAACTCCAAACCCTGCTTTGGCTGTGTTATGTTCATTGAGACTGGCGAGCTTAGGGTGATCTGTTTCACCCTTCCACTACAATCTTAATCACAGAACCACAGAACGGCTGAGGTTGGAAGGGACCTCTGGAGGTCATCTGGTCCAATCCCCCTGCTCAAGCAGGGCTGTCACCTACAGCCAGTTGCCCAGGATCATGTCAATACAGCTTTTAAACATCAAAAAGGACAGAGACTCCTTAAGATCCCTGTCAAAGAGCATTTCCTGATGTTCAGAGGGAACCTCTTGTGTTTCAGCTTGTGCCCATTGCCTCTGATCCTGTCACTGGGCACCACTGACAAGAACCTGGCTCCATCTTCTATGCACTCTCCTTTCAGGTATTCGTATACTTTAATGAGATCCTGCCTGAGCTGTCTCTTCTCCATGCTGAACAGTCCCAGCTCTCTTTGGCTTTCCTCATAGGAGAGATGCTCCCTTAATCATCTTAGTGGCCCTTTGCTAGACTCTTTCCAGTAGTTCTACATCTCTCTTCTACTGGAGAGCCTAGAACAGGGCACAGTACCCCAGGTGTGGCCTCACCAGTGCTGAGTAAAGGGGCAGGTTCATCAGGATCATCTCCCTCGACCTGCTGGCAACACTCCTCCTAATGCAGCCCAGGATACCATCAGACTTTTTTGCCACAAGGGCCCATTGCTGGATCGTGCTCAACCTGGTGTCCACTGGGACTCCCAGGTTCTTTTCTGCCAAGCTACTTTCCAGTCCGGCATCCCCTTGCATATACTGGTGCACAGGGTTGTTCCTCCCCAAGTGCAGGACTCTGCATGCTCCTTGTTGAACTTTGTGAGGCTCCTGTCTGCACATTTCTCCAGCCTGTCAAGGTCCCTCAGGATGGCAGCACAACCCTCTGGCATACGAGCCAGTCCTTCCAGGTCTGCGACATTAGCAAATGTTCTGAGGATACACTCTGCCCCATCATCCTGGTTTTGGTCAAAACAGAACCGATTCTCTTTCAGTGGTCTTCCTTACAGCCAAGTTCCTATAAGTAACTGCATTTTTCTGAAGCTGGCTGCATATTTTACAGAGAACGTCCGCTCCAAAGTTGACAACACCTAATGTTTATAGTTACACTGAGCTAACAGTAGGAAAGGAATGTAGAAAAAGGCCCCTGTTCATTACTATAGCATCCAAGGTCATTGATAGACCTTTTAAATTCCACAAATGAGGAGTTGTAAAGGGCCGCGCTTGCAGGGAGGGGCGGACAGGACAGGGGACCCGATATTGACCAGCGAGGTATTCCATGCCACCCACGTCATACTCAGTTTAAAGGCGGGGGATGACGAGGGTCTCGCTCTCTTCGTCCATGGCCGGTTTCTCCTTGTCCTGCCTGCGATCCTGATACCGATCCCGATCCGTGCATCCCTGAGTCCAGAACCTGTCTGCTGCTGGGGCCAGTCCGGGACTGGACAGTGCTGCCCGGCAGCTGCTGGCGGGAGCCCGCGGCACCCAGCCCCGGGGAGCTCGGTGTCAGCCTTGTGTATTTTGTTTCATTTCTTTGATTATTAGTATTATTAGTGTTATTAGTGTTATTAGTAAAGCTGCTTTAATATTCAATTTGTAAGCCTCTCTCCCTTCGTGGGGAGGGGCGTGGGGGTTGACGGAGCACATCTGCCACTCCGCTCACTGCCACGCTGCTCGGAGCGGCAACACCCGTCATCCAGACCACAGATGTGACATCTCTCAAGATGTTAAACAGGATCACAGCCAGCATTGACCCCTGGGGTACACGGCTAGTTACTTGTCTCCAGCTAGACTTCAAGCCACTGTCACAGCCCTCTGAGCTCAGCCGTTCAGCCAGTTTTCAATGCACCTCACTCACTGCTTCTCCAGGTCATACTTCATCATTCTATGAGGATCTTATGGGAGACGCTGTCAAAAGTCCTGATGAAGTCTAGGCAGACAGCATCCACTGCTCTCCCCTCACCTACCAGGCCCGCCATTTAACTGTGGAAGGTTAATACTAAAACTAAGAGATCAGTATGGCAGAACTTATGGTCAGGTTTCTAGGTACAGCATTGGTAGAAAAAACCCAAAAGCTTACAAGTAAATTAAACATAAAAAAATGTAATTCTAGTATCTGTATAGCAAGCAGATAGCTCTTTAACTACCTGTCCCTGCCACCAAAAATCCCTCAGACAGATGGCAGATGCCAGAGATGGAATTCCTTGTTCAGACTGACGCCCCATCTCCAAAATGCCACCTGCTATAAGCTTGACTCTTGGCCTAGACTTTACAGATTATTACTTCTTCATGGAATACATGATATATGTCTTCCTAGCTCTTTGCACAGCAAATAAAAATGCTCTCAAAATCCTAAGTGCGACTGAAGTTATATGTAATGCTAATAATACTACTGTTAATAACAATTACTATAAGGCTGTTTGGCATTATTTGCTTAAATTGAAAACCATTTATATTAATGCAGACAGCAAATTGCATGAACTTCCTTTAACCTTTGGAAACCATTAAGAAATCCAGTATTTTTGGCTAATTATGATTGCAATTCATGGGGCCTGCATGCCTTCTGTGTTAGCTAGGTAAAACACCAGTGTCCTCATAACATTTCCTTCCTCTGTGGATCTCAGCCACCCAAGTGCAGAACTGGATTTTCCACGTGTGTGGCAGCTCTGAAGTCAAGGAGTATTTGAGGTGAAGGTGGAGAAGGATGTGCGTGTGCCTGATAAAGGAGGTAACAAAAACTATGAACTGCTCTTCTCAGCTTTTCGACAGCACAATCAAGAACTTGTTCTATCTGCTGGTATAGCTGAGACCAGAAGCTAGAAGAGCTTGGGGAAGCAGGAAGAAGTAATTTTGGCTTTTTTTTTTCCTATGGAGAACATTATAAAGAGAAGCTTTCCTTTTTAGACCTACCAGTTCCCTTTCTAACAATGATCTGTCTGATGGCTACTGGGTCCCAGGCCACACATATGCTCTTGGTTTCCAGAGAAAATTCAGAAAGAGGAAAAATAACTGGGAAGACTGCCTCTGTACATGGAAATGTGCATGTATAGGAGGGGTAATGCAAACATACAGAGATAAACTGAACAGCTCCTTCTGGGTGTTCCAGAGCAAACGCGGGACTCGTGATAGGTTAAGAGGGTGTAACTGTACAGACGGCTTCCCCACACGCACAGCCACGGGTGGTCCCTACGTGTCCTGTGATGCACCGTATTCCTGGAATTTTCAGCCTTCCACTCTCTGCTGGGAAATAAATTGTTTAGGTCTAGGAGGAATTACTAAAACTAGCTCTACCAAAGACCTGTGTATTACTGTTCAAAGATGCATATCATTTCCTACAGCTAGAGGCAGCCATTTCGATTTGGCAGATGTTATTTTATTTGTTCAGGCTGAAAGGTCACTATAATTCTTCCAGTTTTATTTTCCGTATTTAAAATGTCACCCCAAACAGGCAGCTAAGGTAACGCATTTGCTTTCCACATATCTTCTACCATTTTCCATGTCAGAGAAGGTCTTTTATGGCTTAGGAATGCTAATTAAGTTTGAGAACTGGTCTTTGAAAAAAACACTCGAAGGAAGTGAAGCACCTTTTTAAGATGATTGTCTCAGTACCAAGGCTGTTCGATTCTATTGTTTTTCTAAGGGTTTTGACATGTTTGCTTCTGGCAGCATTTCTTTGCTCTCTCAAAGCATCTCTTCATGCAAGAAGACAATTATAATGATCTGAAAGCTTTCCTGCTACTGTCCTCCATTTCTGTGCTCACATTTACTAATCTCTGCAATTTGCACCTACAGAGATACACGACAAATTTGACCCTGTGCTTTGAAGGCCATTTCAAAAAAGCAATTAAAACCATGGCCATATGGAAGCCTACATCGATCTATCTGTTGACACCCACCCTTCATGAACCCCGGCTGTGCAAACCCACTCCCTTCTTCGTGCCAGCTCCAGCACATGGCTGAAGCTGTGCTGAGCTGTTTCAACATGTCATGCAGGTCAAGATCTACCCCTGTTTTTCTCATTTAAGTTTGATGAGTTTTCTGTCATCTTAGCATGCTCAAATGGCTCCATGAGGATCACAGAGTGCCAGAACCACAGGCAAGAGAACAGGAAGCCATGGGCAGACAAAGGCAGGACCTTTTGGTCCTGGGTGGGACCACATCACCCAGCACTTTCAGGGAGTCCCACTGCCATGGCAAGGCAGACTCATTTATTGGAAAGACCTTGGTGGCTCCAAGGATGCAGTTTTGCCTAGCTGTATTTCCCCAGGGAATACTTTGATTCTTTTTCTAATTAGAAACCCCCTATCTTTTACTGACATTTGAAATGTAGGTATCTAAATGCATTTCAATGGACATGCTGGTCAAATATGGCTGACTGTACTCCAGAGAATCCCATCTGTTTATTAACTAACTTATACCACGTGCATAATGGCAATAAAAACCTCTCTGTGCATTGTTTAATTCAAGGCACTGTAATTTCTTTTCTTTTAAACTGAATAGTTAAAGCTCTTGGTTTATGTTATAAATTACTTGAAAGGAAGAGAAAAACATTCTGGTATTGAGGTATATTTCTGAATGATTTACTTCGTACATTCTGTTTTTCCATCTTGTCCTTGTCAAGACGGACATGAAAGCAAAAAGACCAAAAAGAATCTGTACAGAAGAATACTTATTTTCCTTGTGAAATATGTTAATGATCAGTGCTGTCTCTATGACCTGTGGTTCTTTCTTCCTTATTGTTGTGCATGTTCTAAACCCAGCTGCAGACTGGCATGATAAACTTTAGAAGCACTGAAACGCTAGGTCAAGATAAAGACCATCATTTGCTCTTTTAATTTGCTTTTGAAATTAAGTTTGAGAAAGTCTGCAGAAAACCTGTTCCTGTGACAAGCATTTCTTTTTGTACTGACTATTTAAGTACTTTCACAAACACTTTTTTATCTTTTTTTTTCCTTCCTGACCGCATGGTTTGAACATACAAGTCAATGTGACCTTACAACTTCCTAGGGGAAAATTAGCTGCAGAGAGATGGCATACAAAGAAAGAGACACCGACAAAAAATCAGTGTGTTTTCTGCAAAATACATTTACTGTTTCTTGGCAGCCTCTGCCCTCAACTCCCACCTTTGCTTTAGTAGCATCTGCTGTGATTTTCTTATCTTGCACTGAGTGGTCCATCCAGAATTTCATTATTTGGAAAGTGCAATCCATTCACTAATGTGTATCTCATTAAACTTGGCTCCAGATTACCTTAAGTTAGAAGCACATTATAGCTACATCTTCACAGAACACTGAAACATCCCACTTCCCAGAAAGCATTGGCAGAGGCCCAACTCTTACTGAAATCACCAGGACTGAGACCTCTAGCTTCCTTTAGATATTGGGTCAGATCGATAAAACGGGACAGGCTGAGGATTTTATATACATTAATACATATATACGCATGCACAGACATCCCGTATATACACACTCACATGCTATACCATACTATTTATACATCTGTCAGACACTCTAGAGGAGTCTGCATGCTTGTCACCCAACTTCTTTTACCAGATGCAGACTAAGAGTCAACAAAACCCTTGTTGGGAAATGAAGGCAAAGAACTGAGGCAGCGTTGATAGAGGCTCTCGCAGCTAAGTCCACCAATACAGTAAATCCAGGAAGTTCAGCTAAAGGCTAAGAACAAGCCCCAGGTCTCTTCTTGCACCAGCCCATCTTCCTGCTACAGTGCCCAGGCTTGTGTGCTACTTCCCTGGGCTGAATGGCATCCGTGGTACCTTCCCCATGCTACAATCCCCTGTCCAGCTGTACATGTGTCTGCTACACACCATTCCCTCTCAGGGGTGAATCTGGCGCTTAGCATTAAATTGCTATAGCTAGGCTTAGACCACTTTGTCTAAAAGAAGAGTGGATTTAAAAGGAGCGAACCTGGTCTTTGCAATTCAAAATGAAAACCAAACAAATAAGCAAATCAACAACAACAAAAAAATCCCCTGAATCAACGAGTTCAAATCACTTCATTTAGTTGGCTTTAAACATTGTTTTTTCACGCTCTTGGACTTCAGTTTATCAAGCAGGCCTGGAAGCCGATGAAACACATTTCAGCACTCTGGGAGTCTGGCCTGTGTTTGGAATGGGTGGACCTTAACTGGCACAGGGAGTGCCAGAAGTCGTAAAGAAGACTGATCCTCTTGAGATCTCTGAATTAATTTTAATGAACTGAGGAATTTGACTAAGCTCCTGTTAAGCTTTTCCCATTTGAAATGGCTGTTTCAAGGCAAACCTGTGGGGTTTCATCCATCTCTATCTTCTTGGCTTGATTTGAACCATATCCTGCTGATGAGGAGAAACACGTCAAGCAGGAGGGAGGAAATGCTCTAAATGATTAGCGCTAGGAGTGAGGAAAATTCAGTCCTAACTCTCATTCAGTATATCTACCTCACATAAGCTTGCAGGATCACGTACGTGGAGATGGGCTAACAACATACTCAGTATAAAGCATAAGACACGATCCACAAACCCAAGCGTGCACATAGAGTTGAATGCAACTCAGTTTAGTCACCCACAGTCAAGATCATGATGAAAATCTTGACTCCTCCTCTGAGGAACCACAAAACCAGTGGTATCTCCAGTTTCATCCACAAAGAACACCAGAATTATGGCAATGCCCAGAGCTACCACCACACAGGCTCCACTGAATGGCTTGGTATCTCTTCCCTGCTTGCCCATATGGGATGTATCAAAATTTACGTGCCTACCAATCTGATATGGACCCAGTCATGGCTATAACCTCAATCACTCCTGCACACAAAGTGCCGCTTGGTCCCCAATTCTTGGTTTGGCCCCCTTGGCCCAACCACCTTTTGGTGCCCAAGAGCAGAGTGTGCTCTTGTTGCAGACCTTTCCTGTGGCCTCCTGTCTGAGTAACTCCTGAGAGACGTGGGACTTGGGGCTTGGCTCCCTGCAGGCTGGAGGGGACATGCAGGAAGCCCACACACTCCCTGCGCAGTGCTCTTCCCATCAGACTGGATGCTGGCCCTGCTACGACAACTTCTAAAGTTTTAAGACAATTACCAAGAACCAGCAGCTGATTTTTAGCATCCAGTAGGTAACCAAAACCAGATGATATTTCAGATACCGCCTCAGTTTTTCCTCCTAAGTATTCTCCTGTGTCAAATGTCACAAGAGACAGGTCACTAATTCTAATGCAATATAGTAACTTTATCTCCCTGCACATCTCTCATCATCACTATATGAAAATGGTAATGTTCAGTAACATTGTAGGTATATTTGGAGGCTAATTAAATTAAAATCTGCAAAATACTAGCTCCCTGGGATGGCAGGTGCTATATAAGTGAGAGAGATTGTATTTAAGATGTCATGGGGAAATTTTCTTCTTCAGAAGATTATCTCATAGAAATCCTCAATGTGTTTTAAAGTTGAAATTTCATTAACAAGTTGTCAACACCAGCCCTTCCTCTCAAAACCCTCTCTTTTCCCTCCCACTCTTTCCCTAAAGCACCATCCGTCTCGAAGCATCTAGAATGGCAAAGGAAAACCTGGCATTTTTAAAAGAGGAAGTATTAAAAGTAAGCAACAGGAAAAGTTTATTTCTTTTTAGGGTTTAAAATGCTTCTCTGTCTCACACATACAAGGTTACCTTATGCACAAACACACATACGAACACACTTGCAGAATGCGTATGTACAGGTTGGATGGCTAAATTTATGCACAGAAATACAATTACATGTTAAATGAAACTATATTGTTTTAGCAGCAAAGAAGAAATGACTTGTGACTTTTACCACCTCGTTCCTCCATTTTAAACTTTTTTTAAGCCTTATTTTCTATGCTGTTAAATTAATGAGTTGGCAGAGCACTGATTCCTGTTCTTCTAAAATGGCTAGATGCAAGTAAGGACCTTACCAATTCAATTTTGACAAGGAAAATAATTGCTTCACAGTAGGTATTAATTTTAAATCAGAACTGCGTGATTTCTCTCACATTTCAGGAAATAATAGCACTGTGGCCATTTCAAAAGACTCACGGGAATCCCAGGTACTTTCTGATGAGGACTGCTGCCCTCCACCTGTATCACATCAGGCACTATACTCTCCCTCATCTTCTCTTTTACATCACAGTTTCCAGTGGTTATTAAATGCGTCCTGGCCAGCCATTCTTTTAAATTAGCGTCCCCCATAAGATGCAATATCCTCCTGAATTCCCCCAAGAACCATTGCAGCTGTAATCTGCACTTAATATTGAATTTGCACCAGAGAAATTCATTAGCTATGAACGGTATAAGACTTCCTTTATGCATGCTTTCATTTCATTCATCCAAAACCACCATAGTCCTTGGCTGCAGCAAACAAATTTGGCCTCTTCCCAATAAAATCAATTGTCAACACGCATACTGAAAAAAGTTCTGTGTATTCAAAAAGGATTAGTTGCAGCCTGGACCCAGAGATTGTGGCCTGCTGAATACCTTCTTAGGCTTTGGCAACGTCTTACAGGCTGAAAAAACCTGTTTGTTATATACATATCGCGATACTCATTCCACTTATATTCTTAGCAAAATCTGGGAATATGACGCAGAACTGACGTAACCTTTTTGGACAGGATTATACACTACAATTCTAAAATCAGAGCTATGTAGATATTGGACAGATTTCAAAGATTTAAATATTCCTTCTTCCAAAAGTAATATGAATATCGAAGTAGTGGTAGCAGGCCTGTTGTTTTACATATATGCAACACAGCAAATACCACTCTTTCTATATATACACATGTATACACACAAATACAAACACACACAAATATTCTCTGTGTTTTTTGCAGTTTTGTGTTAATACTTGATGTTATGACATGGTTATCCAAAACAGGTAGCAAAACTAATATGTCCTTTAAAAGTCTTGCAATAATGTAATCAATTACACCCTTTTTGAGATGTCAACAAACAGGAGAGAGCCTGAAAAAACAGTCTTACAAAGCTTAAAATGAGAAGCAGACAAGGGTAGACCAACTTGAGCACTGCAGCATTTATTAACTAAATCATTTGTCACTGCATGTCTTAAACCTAATGAAATCTTGAAAAATTACTTTTCGTGTTACTGTTTTTTTCCTATAAGGAATGCAGCTATATACAGTATAATTACAGTAGCGTAACTATATACGGAAATTCTCCAGCCCTCCATTTTCAGGGATATAAAAAATCCTGTAGCTCTATACCTTTCAAGAATGACTGTGCATTAACAGAACCACTGAAAGCAATTATCACAGTAATCTAGGACTCTTAATACTTAAATTGCAACATCTGACACAGATGGGGATAGGATGCTTCAAAACTTGATATTTTGCATTTTGAAGTGAACAGGCTCAGAAAACGTATAGTTTCCTCTGTATATTAAAAAGGCTTATTTAAAATGGATTCATTAATTTGTATAGGCAAATCCCCACACTTTTCCCTGAATGCAGTACTTTTCTTGCTTTTTAGTTACTATATTTTGTTAAAACTTTTCTTAATATCATACACAATGAAGGTACGGAACCAAGGAGATAACGGCTTTTCTAAAATTCAGTCACTCATGAAAATTAAGAGAATTCAACTACATAGATGTAATACAGAGTAGATTTGTCAGGGATTTGAAGGAGCTACATCCCCATAGTCCTTTCTTTTCCTTAGCATGGGCTTCTCTAGGCCATATAAACCAGATCCAAACTAGGGCTGTACCCTAAAGTTAAGATCCATTAATGCACCATATGGCTGCTGCCTTTCAGAAGTGGTCTTACACTGAAATCATCAGGAGTAATAGAAGCTCAGTATCTCACTTAAATAATTTTTGCTCAAGTGCTTTTATTTGAAGAATTTGGATACAGGTATCTATATGCAAAGTGATAGGCAAAAAATTCTACTGTCCTACTTTATAAAGATACGTCAGTAGCAGTTCCACCCGTATCAACGCAAGTACACCAGTATTTGACCTACACTTGCATAAAGCAGGGTGAAAGCAGAATTACACCCCAGTTCCAAAACTTCTCTCCTATTCCATACTTATTTTTATACTCCTGAATTATTTCTTGTGAGTGCATCTTCTTCATACTTTCTGTATCACCAGGTCCTAAGATGACATTACTAAGCCCAAATTAAACAAAAGTTCTATTTTGGTGATCATTAGCATACATCCAGGATCTTCATATCTCAACGGGGAATCAATCTGTTACCTTTTAATGTATGTAGGCCTAGTTTGTAACCACTATTAATAACCTGAATTTTCATTCAAATACAATTACAACGATGTGACTTCCTCGTAATGCATCTGATTAGTTTTCCAGTCCACACAAATGTGTCTTGCAGTCAATAGGTTAGATGGATATAAAGAATCTAAATGGATCATTCAAAGCACCAACTTCAATCTTTTATTTTTCAGTTTATAACTGAAATGTTTCAGCTATAAAGGCAGTGGATTAAGGGCATTACTGGAATAGTGCTTCCTTGCACTCCTCAGCCTCCTCCAAGCAATACACAGTCAGATTGAAAATTCAGATAGCAGTAATAAAAATATTGTTTGAACTACTGTACCTTTGTTTTGTTCCCTTATAACCCTGGCGCTTACACACTTCACCTGCAAGCAAGAAAATACAGTAAAGGAATGTGTTTGGCAGCTGCTTTCTCTATTTAAAATGTCAGGTTTGTATTTTCAACTATTGCCATCAGTTCTAAGGCAGTAGTTAAACTATTCTAGCTTGTGGGGTGGAGAAAATGTATCAGGGTCAATCTTCTATGCTTGATTTACAGGAAGAACATGAGAAATCCTGCTATCCTGCTGGTTTTTGTACTTGTCCATGTCACGTATGCTTTTCTTTGTGTGTTCAGATCTTAGTGGCATCAGCAGTTAGCTTTACAATTCAGGTTCACCAATTTATTCACGAAGTTCTTCATTCTAGACTATACTTTTAGGTACTTTTCTTCAGAAAAAGTATTTTTAAAGATGCTCAGATAATTTTATTAGCTTGCTGGTGTTTTATTTTTTTGTCAGAAATTTCATTTGCCCTGTGTGTCCCAGATAGATAGAAAACTTGTGTGAGAATAATTATAACTGAACCAAATTTTATTAAAATATTGTTTATTCTGGAATTATGAGCATGGATGTTTCATTTCTCTGATGTGCATTTTGGTTTCTTGTTTCATTTCTTTGTATGATACAAGTATTTAAACTGCTAGAGTGCCCAGCTGTTGCACACAGTGCATACACCAAGGACTGCCACACTGGTTAGACTGTCTAATCTGTCTGCCTTGACCAGAATCCACTGATAAACCCTTCCTACTTCAGAGTGAAATCCACACACGAAGGCAAGCCAGTTTTCTCGACTTGTGCTGAACTCTGAACATTGAAATACTTTGCAAATAAACATCCAAAGATTCTGCAGTGGCTAATAAGAACATCATTTGCTAAAAAAGTGAAGAACTTACACACTTGAGTGAGCTGGTACAATTTTCTTTTCCAAAACACATTATTTTCTACAAGTCTGTGATGAATTTCAACTGCCACAAATCATCCGATTAAGTGCTGTATTTATGCAACCAGCTGAACCTCGTTGCTGCACCCAGTCTCAGAGTTCACCTTGCCTGGGTTTCAATCTTCACGTCATTGTGCCTCTACCCAAAGTGAAAACACTCAGACCCAGGTAGCAGCTTTCTGTAGAGTGTTTTGTGATCATCTTGACACATACGTGAGTGCAATAGGCTCAAGACATTTTTCCTGCGCCCTCTGGGACAGTGAGAGTGGGAGACAAAGACTGAAGAACATCCCTTCAATTAAGTTATTTCAAAAACCTTTGGAAACAAGTTTTTCAGGAGGAGAATATCAAAACCATATTGTGTGCATACTTAATTTTTCACATTTCTGGAACAAAAAGGCCCAGTTTTGCCAGGCTTTCTATGCCAGCTTGTCTCTACAGACAGCTACTCACACATACCAGCCTCTTATAGCTTTTCAGATTTGCTTTTGATTTTAAATCTCCACTGGTGAACCAAGATTTTCAGCATCTTGAAGACAAGGAACAGGGCTTTTAAGCTGACAGCTGCTTCCACTGGCCTTCCAATGCATACCAAAATGATCTGATTTGAGAAGCCATTATGATGTTTGGTATGGATTTAAGATAGACTAATATACTCTTGCAGCAAAAAAATCCTAACACTACATATTAGATTCATTTTTCTTACATTTGGTGTTGACCTTAGTTAAGTTAAAAAACAAGACAGAGTTACACTGTCTTTTTTGTCTGGGATTAATCTAATACTTGGTTATTCTCAGATCTCATCACATCTCATTTCACTCTTAGGACATTAATGCACACGTCGATCATCAGTCCTTGTACAATGCTCTAAAGAAAGCTGGTAGTTAACTTACTTCCATAATGACCATAAGCCATCTATAGCTCCCCTGTGTTCCCCTTAGTCAGTTTAGTGTCTAGAACAGTGTTTTATTTTGGGCCTGCCTACCTTGAGTACTTAATTTTCTTAAATACCTCTGACAAAGTCATATCAACATCACAGGGGCATAGCTGAATTTGTCCTCTTTCTTGGTGTAGTAGCACTGTGATGGCAGAGCTGGTTCCTAAGAAGCCTGAAAAGAGTCAGTGGGGTTTTGAAGGTCTGATGGAGCAACTCATTCTAGAGGTCATCATCAAGCAAGTGGAGGAAAAGAAGGTTATCAGGAGTAGCCAACATGGATTCACCAAGGGGAAATAATGCTTGACCAATCTGATAGCTTTCTACAATGGCATGACTGGTGGGTAGATGAGGGGAGAGCGGTGGACATTGTCTACCTCGACTTCAGCAAGGCTTTTGACACTGTCTCCCATAACATCCACATAGGGGAGCTCAGGAAGAGTGGGCTGGATGAGTGGTCGGTGAGGTGGATTGAGAACTGGCTGAATGGCAGAACTCAGAGGGTTGTCATCAGCGGCGCTGAGTCTAGTTGGAGGCCTGCAGCTAGCGGTGTTCCCCAAGGGTCAGTACTGGGCCCAGTCTTGTTTAACTTCTTCATCAATGACCTGGATGAAGGGACAGATTGTACCCTCAGCAAGTTTGCTGATGACACAGAACTGGGAGGAGTGGTGGATACACTGGCAGGCTGTGCTGCCATTCAGCGAGACCTGGACAGGCTGGAAAGTTGGGCAGAGAGGAACCTGATGAGG
>Ga0065711_1034339_pt1 | contig 23949 bp, 15 predicted proteins | sample Hoacrofraction12_FD_59098 | JGI IMG/M metagenome (GOLD analysis project Ga0065711, IMG submission 59098) | Hoatzin crop microbial communities from Cojedes, Venezuela - Epithelial fraction 12 v2 (version 2) | ecosystem: Host-associated > Birds > Digestive system > Esophagus > Crop | place... | reverse complement strand
GGGGGGGGGGGGGGGGGAAACATCAGCAAAGAACCCTTATGCCTTTCCCATCACTATCCTTTTAGTTATCCTGTCCCCTACTGCAGCATGAGAACTGCCACTAGCAAATTCCCAAACCACCCATTTATTTCCAGGGCTGTGCTATGAAGCCTTGTTATTCAAACATAACAAATCCAGCAATTTCATGAGTTGAGCTATTGTAGATTTTTCCCTGTGACTGCAAATGGGAATGGTCTGTACAACTGAAAGCCCAGATCTCTGCTACTCTGAGTCTGACTAAAATATCTACTGAGGAATATATTTCATGTGTTTTCTTTAACTGTCCACCAAAAAAATGCTGAGTGATCGTCAGGTGCTGTTAGGAGGCACTGATAGTCGTCTTACATTTATAAAGTACCATCCATCCAGCTGGACGCCCAAAGTACTTTATAAACTTTACTAACTGGTTGTTTCAGCTCCACACATCACCTTATATCTGTCCATCTGCTTACAGCTACAGCCATATAGACAGCAATTCTCTCAACACTAAAGGATGGCTGTTTCAAATTTGGGATGTAACAGATATGTAAGAGCTCACATCAATGTGGAGTAACATCTTCATGGCTTAGCCCTGCTTCTCTTCTGTAACTCTATTGACTTTGGCATGACTTAAAACTAGGGGGCATTGAGTGAAGCTGCTAAGGAATCAGGTCAAAAAAAGATAAGAAGATGATTTTCACATAGCAAACTAGAGTTAGACATCTCTTTGCCACCAGGTACAGCAGACATTAGAATTTTACACGGCTATGTGGGAAAGCTCACAAGTACATGGAAAATCTCATTTCCACACACAGCTCTCCCACAGAGATTTGCAATGACTCTGAGGAGATTGCTTTTGGCAGACCTAGTCCCACTTAGGTCACAGCCTGTTGTTGGGCGTCTGTGGAAGTTTTGCTGTTGCAATGTCCACACAGAGGACCCAGCAGAAGGGCTCCTTGGTTGGGCAGTGGTTTACAATGGGACATCAGGGGACGCTGGTTCTGTAGTCTCTCACCGGCCTATTGCAAGGGTAATTTGCCCAGTTTTTAATCCTTCTTTACTACCTGTACTGCTGTAAAGTCTTGAGCTGAAGCTACCATTGCACTGGCACAGAACCAGGAGAAGGTAGTTGGGCCAACCAGTTTGCAGTTAAAATAACTAACCAGAGACTAGTGAAGATAAAGACATGCTGAAGAGAGAAGAAGATGGAGAGGGGCATGTTGTGAGCTCCAGTGGATGGGTGTACTGCCCCTCTCCACAGGTGAAATGGAAAAGATTTACTCAGCTCATCCTCATCCTAGAAATTTTTCAAACAAGAAGCGCATGTGTCACTTTAAACTGTCATTCAGCAGTCCTGTTCACATTTGCTTTGGGTTTAGATCAAAATTAAATTCTGTTAAGTTCCAGTTTCTGTTTCATTGTAGAAAGCATTTAAATTAGATAACCCCTACTTTCCCGAAATACACCCAAAGATATGAAATGATTGTGTGTGGTCGGACTGTATTTTTTTTTCTTTTTTGTCCAGAGGATATGTGTAGATAGCAATTTATATTTGTGTGAAATTAGGATCCATCCAGCACCCTGTAAAAAATCTAAACTAAAAGATTAATTGTTAGCCATGATTACCATATTATTTATTATTATTGTGTGATGTTGAGACTATGTTTGGAACAGATGGGAATCCAATTAACTTAGTTCTGCCGTTGTCCGTTGGATCAGTCATTAATTTCAGGGCCACTCTCCTCCTTGTCTGAATAGCTATGAGAAAAGAAATATGCTCATGGAACTTCGTGTTTTTGAGACGGTTTGTCACATATATTTTATTTTCTCATGAAAGGACACTACTGGCTGCTAAGCAACAGAGTAGCTGTGTTTACATGTACATTTATCTATATATATGCACATATACATACATATGCAGACACACAGAGTATTTATTCAAGGACAAGAGTCCTCATCAGACTGGCTTTCAACTGAGAGTAATTCTATTATTTAGGGCTGCAGTTACCATCCCCCTTCAGCTTCCCCCACCTTACCCATCTTCCTTCTTCTGTTGCAGCTACTACTATTTTTAATTAACGTGCCAAAATGTATGCTCCTAACTATAACGAGAAAAGAGAAAGACAAAAGGGCAGAAACAAGGCGGGGAGCTCTGGCGAGAAAGACAATTTGTTTGGCTAACCCTTTTAGCAAAAGGCAGGCTTGTCAATGATTTCCCTTCAGGATGGTGTCCCATAACCAGGAGAGGGAGCAGAAATGCTTTTTAATGGGGCTTTTCTCCCAGCCAGGAGTAATCATGCCTACAGAGTAGTCTTAGAGCAGCCTTCTGCTTGGAGGCAGTTCTGTTGCACATCTCAATGGTATTTCTTTTTTCCATTTTAATGTCTCCTCTTTTTTTTCCCTTTTCTATTTGGTGCTGTTTTAAGGTGTTATGAATGCTTGGACTAGGAATTAGCTCTCAATCTGTCTATATGTTTTTGTACTGTACTGATAGATTATTTCTCCACTACAGATTTCTACCCCTGGATTTAAATGTTACTTACAATGCTTGAAGTAATCCCCACATTTCAAAACTGAGATCCAGATCCTAAAGTTAATAGATATAAATACTCAGGGTTCAAGATTGCCTCTCTGTTCATTATCTTTAAAGCAGTTCAAAATGATTAATTGAATACCTGTGAAGGGGGAGGGTGATTAAATGCTCGCTGTGGGGAAACTGAGGTGTAAAAGACAATACTGGCGCTGAGGTATAAACACAGGAGCAGCACTGGCAGAAATGTTGATTGAAATTGTGCATGTGTGGGCATGAAAACTGGCTTTTCAGACAAAATAAATGCTATGAAATGCATGCCTTTGTTGTTGCTGTTTAATTTATGTTGAAGTTGTCTGGGTGTTGACGAAATACCAAGGGAGGGGAGTTCAGGAAAGAAAATCAGCTTTCAATTGAAAGAATAATGGCTTTGCATTTTCAAATGTTATCATTCTTTATGGATAATAATAATAATCTAACTGTTTGCCAGAAACTGGAAAAAAAATCGTTTGCACATTTTAGGTTTTTTATTAATACTTCTCCTTCTCATCCTTCTCCCTGTCCATTACCAAAACTGTGTAAGAGAAATTAAAAGCATCAGAAAGTCATGCATTAAGAGCCCCATCCTTTCTGGCTCTGAGAAGATATGAGTTTTTAAAGCCTCCAGCTGGCATCTGCCAGCTTTTCAAGACAAGCTGTGGAGCTCAAGCCCACTGCTCCAGAGGTCCCTGATTCAAACTCAGTGGCTTTGTCAAGAGGGTGGTGACTACTTTTGCACACAAACAAATTGGCAGTTTTCTGAACTATTCTGCACAGAAATCCTTGACTCCCATTCACATGCATCAGGCAGCGTCTCTCATTTCAAATGACATCGGCTTATTTGACTTTCAAATGAGAAAACTAACTATCGTGAACAGATGAAGAGATAATCAAAACATCTTTGTCCAGGTTTTTGGAAACTGATTTTGAAAACTGAAAATCCTGAGCAGTTATGCCTGGTCTCACAATATTTTTATCATTAAAAAACAACAACAAAAGCATTTGCTAATCTGTTTTCTAAATCTCCTGCCTTTGGCTGCACGTGAATTGGTGCTGATTCACCTTAATAATAATTAAATATAGCTTAAGTTTCTATCTACCAGTGTTTGTAGAACAGCTTGAAAAAAGTTTACTTTCGAATCAAGAAAAATTCAAAATCTGAGTGATTTCTAAGCCAAGTCTCAGAGCTGATAACAGTATCACAGTAGGCACCATTGCTTTGACAGCACTGACATGAAATCAGAAGCAAAATAAAAAGTGGAAAACACATGATAGTGAAAGACATCCTTGGATCAGCAAGTCAGATCCCTTGCCACTACATGAACTTGTGAAGTTCGATCATGAACTTGTCCTTATACTTTGCTCCCCACTTTTCCTGCTGGGCTACTGGTCTAGGACTTCACACTGTTGATGGGAGATAAGTCTTTTCCTGATTTCTAACCTAGATATATTCATAGCTGGTCGGTGTAATTCCTCGTCCCAAAGAATTTATATTAATGACTGGCTAATTGTTAACTCGTCCTTTGTAATTATTCTTAACTGTAAGCTGCATTTTGTCTCCCTTTTTCCATATTTGGATTTTTATTTACCTATACTCGCTCTTCAGGCTGTATTCGTGAGTTGTGATTGATAAGCAAAATCATATGACATTGTTTCCTATTCCTGATTGAATAAGCAGATACATATCTGTGTGAAAACAGAGCATTCAACTCTCTTTAATATTTGTATATATTTCTTCAAAATATTGGGGAGGGGGAGGAATTGCATATTCATTGCTATACAATGTAAGTGTTTGAATGTTCATAGGAAGTGCACAAAATAGGTAAAGAAAAAAATTATAAGCAGTTTTCTCCTGTCCTTTGAAGAGGGAGTTTATGTTTTCCCATCGCTTTTGCTGTCTTGCACAGTGGAGTGGTGTGTGGTTAAATGACATCTGTTTTACCTCTTAGGATTTGCTGCATTTGAGCAATGTCATGCAGGAATTTCTGTATGAATTCAGTGTATTGTAAAGCATCACAGGACATTTTGGGATGTGGCTGTGGCTGTAGTTTGGTTTGTCTAGAGGGGCTTTTTTAACCGGACAGACACTAGGGAACAGAATATCCACAAGATACGGGCATTTCATAGGCTGGGTGGATGCTGTTGAGAAGAGGTCTAGTCGCATTTCTTATGTGATTTTAGGGACTATGTCAGGCAATTCCAGAACTTCAGGTCTTGTTTGCTTATGGTTTTGGTTTAATTATGTGGAGCGAAAGGACATCCTTGCTTTGTATTTGAACAGCGACTCATCACCTGCCCTCCCTAAACTCAGCTAACAGCATTAGCCCCTCAGGTCAAGTGAGAAAGGCCGGTGCTCCTGTTGCTGTAGGTGAGAGGTTCAAACCCATATAATCAACTATGACAGCACTTGTTTTACTTCTTTTTTATAAGACTTTTTCAACCTCTCTCTTTCAGCTCCTTTATATAGCCAGTCTATGGTTTTTACTCTTCATTATTTCCAGTTTCTGTATCACTTCCCTTGTCCTCCATCTGCAGTTTTGCATTTCAATTTGTTTGTCTGCCTTTAACAGTTTTCCATAAGTCTTTAACTCACTTGTTCATGGTCAGACTCTCAAATCCAAGGTGTTAATCTTGATTTGAATTAAAGACAGAAGCATGTTAGTCTAGTGTGAGCACACACAGATCTCTCCTGCTTGGCCTCTTTTTCTCCAGCTTGGGAGCTGGTGAAACACAAACACACATACAAACACAAATATAAACCCCCCAGGGCACAGCCATATCCTGTTCCCTCAGCTCAATATGTATCTTCACACTATCAAAATAAACAAGAAACCACCTTAATCCTGCTCCCTCATCACAAAGCCCTCTTCTTTCCTGTGGATCAGCAGTTACTGGCCTCTTATCTGAGAGGGGAAGTATATAAAAGAAAGGAAAATTTAAAAAGACATCTTCCCCCTCCTGCATAAGCTGCACGCCAAACTTCTTGTTATTGATATGTGGCCTAAAGTGCTGTCCAGCAATGACTGTGATAATAAGATAACGTCTGGCTTTGGTAATTGCTGGCAAATTATTGTGCATCTCTGGCTGGACACAGCTTCTCTCATTTTCTGCTTAGGCTGGGGCATGCTGAAACCCTGGATCACAGGGTGGGCTATGCCAGGGTAACACCTTGCCCTCACTAGTACTGTTTTATGAATTAATACCAGGCCTTCTCCCCCAATTTCTCTCCTGCCATCACGTCTGCTTTGACAAGGGTTCACTCCACAAGGAGAGGAGGAAGGCATAAGGAAGAGTACTCATAAACTGACATTTGACTTTTTCTGGCCAGGGAAAAAAGGGTACCATCAGGAGCTGCACAGGCTGGCACAGAGCTCCACTTGCTGGTGCCTGATCTGAGCTGCTGGATGGAGGCACATCAGGGAGGGTGAGAATGCAGAACAGACGGGTGATACTGGAGACGAGGAGAGTAGTGGAGAGATGGCATGCTCAGGTGGAGACAGGCTTTCCATTGTTTGCATACACTCACACGCTCATTACCTTTTAGGCTTTACTGTACCTCAGTAGTGTGCTTGGTACTGTACACTCAATGGTGTTTTGTCTCTTTGAGCACACCCAAACCCGTGTTCCTGTGTGATGGATTTGGAAGAGGTGAGGGCAACTAAGCAGCAGCCCAGAGCACCAGGAGATATGTATTGTGCATCACAACACTCAGCAGGCATCCGTCAAGCTGGACCCTTATTTTTATCACACAGAAGTTCAGTCACCACTTCTGCATGCTGTCCCAAGACACCTGGATCTTGTGAAAAACTCAGATGTCATTCGATAAAGTAATATGTATTAGCTCTTCGCAGGATGGGGTGATAGGTCTGGTCCTCTTGGGGATGAATGGGATCCAACCTTCCTGTGGAATGAGAAGTGTGGCCATGTGAATAGAGTCTCATTCAGCGGCAAATCAGTGAATCAAAGTCTGCCACTTTGCAGTGGGTGATGAGATTTTGTTGCCTATGCCACCACTTCACTGTTTTTCTGAGGAGGTAGTTTGTGACATTATTGTTGTTCCTGCTGCTGTTGTTTTAATCTTTCATGAGAGATTATATAAAACAGCCTCTCCATGAACCAGAACACATCTCTGGGGAATATGGTGACAGCATCCATATCTTAAACAGCCGTAAAGTAGAGATGCACAGTAGAAGGTAGTTGTTCCCAATAACAAGTGCAGCATGACATCCAGGAAAGATAGACTATTGTGACAAGCTCGCACACTAGTGCAAATCGGAAGAAAAGTACATCTAAACCCATAGATTTTGCCATACTTGTTATGTTAGAGAATTTTTCTTCCCTAAATTACTTCTGCAGACAGAACCAAGCCCCTTAACCCTTGGCAGACTGCAGCCAGTTCCTGGTGCTCCCCACCTGTGAATCTTAAACTGATTTCTCTTGAAGCCTCTGTCACAGAGAACCTTCCCTAAACAGCAGCTTCCCCGCATTTTGCAGGATTTGTACCTTGGTGTACTCCAGCCCATGTGGACCCTGACCCTGATGGGTGAACCAGCTGTTGAGTGTTTTTATTCCCCCCTGGTCTCAAGCAGAGAAAGGTTTCTCGACTATGTGTGGTAGATGGGAGGCTTGATAACAGGCTTTTAACAGGTCTGGCAAGAGCTGAGGCAGGAAGGGAGGCTAACCAGAGCTCTGTGACTGTGCAGTCACACAGGGGCAGAAATAATATCCAACAGCATATTTGCAAAGCGTGCTGCACCGTGGCGCAGCGTGCTCAAATAGGTGTATTGGTACCTGGAGCAAAGAGCACTGAGGACCATCCTGCTGCATCATCCATATTGCAGCCCAGGAGATGGAGAGGGAAAAAGTTTCCTTTCTCTGCTCCTCCACTAATCTGCTAGGAGAATTCAGGCCACTGAGCTGTAACTACCTTGGGCTACACTGAGAGAGCTGAAATGTCACCTATGTCCCTGAATCTAGTTAGTGAAAGAATGAGAGACTCCCAAAAGTGATTGAGAGTGGCTAAGCCAGGTGACATAGGGGGCCCTGTTTAGAGCCAGCGAATGTAAAGCCCTGGACACAGCACAGGTCAGCCTTTCCAAATATGGCCCTGTGGGCCTCAGTTTCCCCATTCCCATTAGTGAGCAAATGATGCCAGCAGTCACTGCCCTCAGGTTTTCTTAATGAACTCCGGGACCATTAAGGCAATAGATCCTGGAAAAGTGTCGCTGTTACAACCATCCACAGCAGGAGAAAGCACATTCCCAAGCAGGGGTAGTCTGGAAGGCCTAATGAACATTGAGCAGAGCACTTGCTCCGCACTCGCTTTGTCACTGCTGGGCAGCCTTGCCCTGACAGAACTCCTGTCCAACCAGGGACGTACATCCATTCATCATTAGTCCTAATGCAAGCCTGGGAGTTTTAAAGCCAGGGCTAAATCAGACCATCTTAATTTGCAGGCTTAATGCATTGCATATTATCCATATCCTTCCTATGGGATTCATCTTGATTAAGTGCTAATTTGTAACTGGTGGTATACCCAGTGAAGTGACTGATGAGAAGGGTGCCTGGGCAGAGAGGCTGTTTTTTGGCAGCAGTGCGGACTGGGGATGGGAAGTGCTTTTCCCACTGCAGACACACAGGCAGGGAGCACATTTAGGCACATCCCCATCAGCCTATTAGGTGAATTGTCCTTAAAGGTTTAGCTTGGGTTGTTCTTCAGCTGCATTAGAAGACAGAGGTCTTTTGCGAGAGAGAGGACCAGACTTATCAAGGTTTTTGGCCGTACTTAAAAAAGTCTACCCCTGGACAGAACAGCATGGGTCAGAAAAGGCGCAACTTCTTCAGGTAACCAAGTGTAGGCAGCTGTTTACACATCCCACCTTGCACTTCTTCAGTTTTTATTGAACCCCTCCTGCACACACACATAGCAGAGCAGCCCACCCCATTCCCTGCAGTGAATTCCCCTGGCTAGACTCCTCCCTCTGTCCTGCTGCTTCTGCTCTGTGACCACCAAGAACCAGCTGGAGTAAGTGTTGAGTGGATGAGACCATTTTAGACATGATTCCGATCCTGATTTAACCACAACACAGCTGGCAGAGACTATCAGCAGTACCAAAAAGCCTCTTTGAGATGGGCAGGGCTTTTCCAGGGAGCTAAGAAGATGTATTTTAGGACACTTTCTCTTCACGACCTTCACTTTGAAATGAGAAACAAACTTTCCACCTTCACCAGACACACCAAATCTCAGCTCAATCTACATCAGCATGTAGATTTTACAGCATTTGAGGAGAAGCGACCTTTAAGCAGAACTGCATTCTCAAGTTTTGCTGTCACAGTGCTGGCATTTCACTAAAATAAAAGACTTTATTTCAGCTGCTGCTTCGGTATCTGGTTCTGTAACACCTGTCCCCCACAATTCATAAAAGCTCACTGAATATAAGCGTTAAACAAGTCTTACACTCAGAAACACACACACACAGAAATCAGGTCAAGCTGTTTCGTAGTCCTGTTTTACAGAAGGGTGAAATAAAACTTTACTCAACTTTCTCTGGCATGGTAATAGTAAACCAAGGAAGGCATCCAAAAGTCTCAATTTCTGTCTTACGCTGTACAGAGCTGTTCTGCATTAGCAGCTTTTCTCCTTTTGGCTATTTTTCCTAACACTGAAAACATTGAGCAGTTTCTCAGCTGATGGGTACTGCTTCCCTTTACTTGGGTAATGAATGACAGCAGTTGAGGAGGAAAGGGGGTGTTAGTTAGAAGCAAGTTAATTAATTTCAGGGGTTTTAATCTCTTTTCTTTTGTACCAAACCATAAAACAAAAATTCTTCTGGAGCCAGAACATGTACCTCAAGTAATCGAAAGAGAGGCAAGGATCTGACTAATAGATATTACGTTCTATTATATGGTCTTGAAGTCAATAAACATTAGGTTACCTTCATGCAGTGAAAAAAGACCAGATTTATTAAAAAATCTTATCTGGAGGGTTTGCATTTCAATAGGATGTGAATTTGCATATTTTAACAATAACCTCCCATCATTCTCTCTGATCTGTGCTCAGTTGGCCATACAGATCACTTTATCTTGAATAGATTATCACCGGTTTAATAAACCCTTCATAATATGCAGGTATAACAATGGTACTTCATTGGATAAAGGAGGTATTAAAGTTCTTTTTCTGGAAATAGGGGTGGCCCAGCTAGTGATTAACTTTATACCTCTGTACATCCCTGTGCTGAATACCCGATTGAAGGAGAGTATTCCCATTATTCACATTCAAAACGGACCGGCTCTTCAACACAGCGTCTGTTAACTCCTCATTGCTCATGGCAGCTGTGCAGACATGGGAGTCAACAAATCCAAGGCTGCCAGGAATGTTACCTCCAGCAGCAGCTACTACCTGGGACGTCAGGAAAAGGTGACACTTCTCCCCCAAACCGAGTCCCTCTCTGCCTACAGAAAGTGATCAGTGCTGAGCGGTTTCAGAGAGGAGGCACCTCCTCAGTTCTAGATCGAAGTAGGGTCAACGCACTACTCAGCAAAAAGCCAAAAAGGCTTCTAGGCAGGTAGGTTAGATACCTTGTTTCAAATGAAAAATGAATTTATTCTTTCTTGTCTCCTCTCCCAGGCTTTGACTTACCCTCTGCTTCCACTTTCCACACAGAAGCTCATTTTCCACTGGTTGCCCTATATAAGAGATGAGTCCATCCCACAAGTCCTGCATCCTGTCTTGTCATCTCAAAACAGTTGGTTGGGAGCAGCATGCTGCTCCTCAGGAGCAAAACAAGTTGCTGCCAAATCACAGGGCTGGCTTTTGCCTCCTACAGTCTCCACAGGGACAGACTACAGACTATTATTAACAGATGCCTGCCATTCGAAGCTCCTGACTTTTCTCATGAGACACAAAGAAGAGCATTAGTGCCAGTGTACTAGTGACAGGGACGAATAGAATTTTCATGTTGTCCTGCCATATTTGATTTCTTCATTTTGTTTCTTTATTGATATTTGCACCCTGGCTTGGAAAAAAAATCTGATACTTTTTCTCTCTTAGATACCCAGTACAGAGCAGGCAACTGTGAGCATTAACAGTCCACTCCAAAGCTTAGACAACCCACAGGTTATTCTGGCATTAAGCTCAAGCTTGTAGACCTCAGTGAGAGGTAATGTTCACTCAGGGCCAGCTCTGTGGTCACCCAACCATGGGATCTGGACTGCCTCACATCTGACTGGCTGGGAGCGGAGGAATAATGAAATTTGTGCCTGAATGTGCATGCAGGTGTGAGAAAGAAAGAGTGTGTCACACACACATTCCCCAAGATATCCTTTAGAGCCGCTAGAACCTTTCACATCGTCTCCTTCCTCTGTTTTCTTTTTCTCTGCTCAAGCTGTGTTCATGCTTGCTTTTCCAAAGCTCCCATCATGAGCTTTTTACTTCTCGAGAGCCGACATGCCGGTGTGCTGCCTGACAGTAGGAGCACAGCAAGGCTAGTGAATAATTGAAAGTTATTGACCTATAATAACCTGGCATTATTGACCATAAATGATTTAGTTAAAGCACACACACACACACACACAGGCCGTCTCACATGAAGGAGCTGAATTTTGAATTCCCTTTGTCCAACACTGGCTCAACGGAGCTTGTCACAGGGGGCAGAAGGGCATTTTGGCCAGGTATTAAATTAGTGTTAATCAAAACAACATTTCTGATGATGTTCTGATAAGATTCTAGTGGCGAATGAGCACAGTACCTGGAGCCACAAACAAATTGTCCTGAGTCATTACTCAGAGCTCCGTGAGAACATAGACCTTTCCTGAACTTCAGCAAAGTTCACAGATTTTAAGGCTGAGGAGGACAATATTCAACAAGCAGCCTAACACCTGCCATAAGGTAGACTAGAAACTAACAAATACCAGGACCAATAACCTTTCATTGAACCAGAGCACAGCTTTCAGGGGGAAGGGAAAACATCCGTTTTTTATGTCAGACATCCCACTCTCCTGTTGTTATTCATTTCTGCTGAGCCAGGTCTTGCCCTTAGAAGTGGAAGCGCTGACATCAGCTCCTTTGGAGCCATAAAATTCTGGTTGCCCTGCTAGAAAGCCTGCTCAGGGTTTATGCCTGGCCTCAGGTCCCCATCATCTAGTTGGATCTTCAGAGTCAGGCATCTCTGTCTCCGGTGAAGTCCCAACAGCTTCCCGTGTCTGAAAAGAGCCCTGTGGAAGTGCAGACGTCTGGGCTGGCGAGCTTGGCTGGGTCAGATAAAGATGTGAGTGAGTAACTGTTTAATTGAGCCAGATTTCTGAATGAGATATAATCCCAGCCACTAGCACAACTGCCATATGCCTTCCTAAACTGGCTGTGTTCATGTCAGGATCCGAATTTTGTGTCTGGCCTCTGTTATGGAAAGTTTCTGCCCAGTTTTTGGCAGATGAAACTTTGAAGCTTGGACCTGTTCCTGATTATCTATCATTGCTCAACTAACAGCTGTAAAAGCTTCTCATCAGATTTGTGGGTGCTGTTCTTTTTATACAAAGTAGCCAGGCTAGCTGTGCCTGGCTTACTTTATTTTTCAGGGTCAGATGGATGAAAGAAAGGATGGCTTTGTTTCAGATTGACCTGACTTGAAGCTGCTGAGACATAATGCGAGAACAAACCTTTTAACGCTTAGTGGTGCGGATCTGTGGTACAGAAGCAGCTATGAATCGACATTTATGGCACAGGAAAGTGTCAAGATGAGGGGATTTGTTCCCTTGCTTTTCCAAGTTCAGGGCAGATTTTTCCTACTGACTCCAGCAGGCAGGGGAAGCGCCTGGAGCTGCTCCAACAGTTCAAAATCACTGCAGACAGTCAATCGCTGGAGTCAAAGGGGTGATCCAGTCTGTGTACTGAAGTAGGTAACTTTTGAGTACATTTTAATTACCTAATGAAGCAGGCTTCCCAGAGTAAATCCTTAATTTCTCCATCTAGGAGATTGGGTCTGCATAATTTAGTTTTCCAAATTTAGGCAGCCAAGAGCTCCCTCTGGAGGTCTCCAAGCAGCCTGTTTCTCTGCGTGGACAAGGCCAGGCACTTTACTTCAGGAAGGCATTTCGTGAGATATCTGTGATTCAAGCACAAGCTAAGTCTTCTCGTCAGCAAACAGGATCTTTCCCAAAATTCCTATTTTCCTTCCAGTAATAGAGCTAAAATAGGGGATAAGGCCAGCTGGAGAGAAAGAACTGAGTTTCTGTCTAAAGTTAGGTGAGTGGCATGACAACCTAGGGTATAGCCTCCTTGTCTCCAAAAAATCACTGGGAGCAGTGGGAGAAGTGCAGTGTGTCATCTGTATGTGCACACCATCGCTTACTTGTGCATACTCCTGAGACCAGCCCAAAATATCTGACTACAGCAGTACATGACACCAATGTCCAATATGGCTTCCAGCTCTGCCCTTCCTTCATTTCTGTATAATTGACTATTATACCAGCATTATCTGTGCCTTGATACCTTGGAGTTATGGAGCTTCTAACAAATATAAATTCCCCTTTGCACACACCCCATTTAATGAAAACCTTGCTGGTTTAAGCAGTCTGTTTTATTAAATTACCAACCTATGAAGCCATTAACTCAGTTAGAAACAGCAGTTCTGTAGTCTTGAACAACCAAGGAGTAATATTGCAACAGTATACGTTATGCAGAGTATGGCACGTTATAATAACACTGAGAGCTTATATAGCATTTTAGAACTTTACAATTTTGTAGGTGTGATATCTAATTAATTCTCATAATAGTCCTTGAAGTAAAGATTACTGTCTGACCCCTTTTTCAGCGGAAGAAACCAAGGGGGGAAGAAGATGATAGGTAACAGACTTTGAAAAAGAGTTCAAGGCCTTATCTTTCTGCACTCTGTATTCTTAGTAAGTAGACTTCAGACTTTCCAAATTGCTCCTTTCCTTCTGAGAAATTCAACATCAAATGACCACTATCTCCTTTCCTGTCTACATATCGTAATGTGTAATGGACTGTTTATTTTCAAACATCTCTTCCTTTTGGGGGCCATAAAAATCTTACAGGACTAGGTTACATCCTTTACATATAAGCACCTTTGGTAACTGCCTTTAGTGCTTACAGTGGTTGTTTTGTGCTCCTGGGTGCTTTCAGGAATCAAACAGTTGTGGTTTCAAAAGTCAGTCCCAATTCAAGACCGTAATTTCCCACAACTACGTTAACCCAATATATTTTACATTTCACTGTCAGTGTAAAAACATCCACAAGTCCACCTGTGCCACCTCAGTTGTGTGATCTGACAGCAAGTAACGAGGATGGTCACAGGATCTCATCTAAGCAGACCTGGGTACCTATGATCTTTCATGCAGAGACTGAGAAGATATAAGGGTTCAGATGGGAAAAGTAGTTGTACATACAGCACAAGAAACATGGTTAGAAGTATCTTAGTAACAAAGCCAACGGCAAAAAGATCTTCTCGGAGAGCAATATCCAACACTAAAAAAAGACCTGTTGATCTCAAATGTTTGTTACCATGACGTATTACATTTACTTGCTAAGTAAAGTAAATGAAGTGCCAGGTCCACCATACAGCAGCAACTATGAGCTGCTGAAAATAAAAGCATATCCTGAATGAAAGGATTTTTTCTAAAGATTTTTGTAAGTACTTTTCTGTTCTATATAATTTGGTAAAAGAAGTTTTGTTTTCTTTAGTTTTCAGCAGCAAAAAATTTTGGGACATCTTTGTATATTTTTACCAAGTTTTGAAAAGTAAATAGTGCAGAAGCAGAGACGATGAATAGCAATGGGAACTGGATTTGGTTTGAATTTGAAAAAGAAAGTGGTGGATTTAGGATCAGTATCCTCTTTGAGCAAAGTACAGAGAGGAAAGAAACAGCTTAAAAGTGTAAAAAGATTATAATACTTCTAATCATTTACATTACCTACTGCAAAGATGCATCAGTCATGAATTATCTCAATTAATCAAGTATGATATGATAATATAAAGAACAGAGATTTTATTTTCACATATTCATTTTCTTTGAGCAGTATTTTGAGCATTAAGAATTTTTTTTTATTCTGGAACTAGAATTCCAGTTAAAAACTTGCTCAAGTCCAGAAGTAGAGGATTTAAGGAAAGCACTGTACGTCAGGAGACTGATGGTAAAGCTTTGAAGACCAGAAACACTGACAAAGCCTGTGAGCAGGGCTTACCTGTAAGTACAGAGAGGTTTGCATTACATCCTAATTCAGAGAATTAATGAGAAGTTTATTTAAAGTAGATGATCTGGGAAAAAAAAATTTATTGTTCTCAGTGGTCATGGCTCCAATTTATCTAATTGCATATTTATAGCATCTAGCACCCATTTCACACTATAGAGAGAGAAAGTACAATCTGGCCCAGGTTTTCAAATATGCTCAGCACCCAGTGGACCAAAATCTTTTAATTATCTGTCTGTGTGTTTGAGAACATCCTGGATTTGAAACAGAAGGTTCCTTAAGTAGAGTGATTTCTTGCTCGGTTTCCCTCTCTGGGATTTCTTCACTCTCAGTGTCGCATCTTGAGAATATTTCTCTGCAGTGATTTTGGAAGGACACTGCTAGAAAGCAGCAAGCCTTGTTCTCCTCCATGCCAGTTCAAACACGTCAATACTGCTTAGGCTTGCTACCAATCCACACAGAAAAATCAAACCCTGGGAGTTCAGACACATACTGTAAAAAGGTTAAGAGCTAATACTGGCAGAAATTTTATAGCTGAACTTTTAGTGGCTCTGATCAACGCTCCATCTTTAATCAAATGCCACAGCACAAGAAGGGGAAGGAGGGAGGAAAATGCAGTTGGATGAGTTGTGTCTTCTTGATGAGGCCTCTCTGGTTTGCCTCTTCTGACTCTATCCGAGCTGAACACCCGATGCCAGCAAGACAAGGGGTCAAGTTCAGAAGAAAGAGAAAGAAAATGGAGGTGAGAAGGAAAGAAGTAAATAACTTGGAGCTATGGTCTGTAATGCTAGAGGTGGCATGCTGTTTCCAGCCACTAAAAGATGTGGACAGGTGAACCTTTACACCAAATCAATCATCATATTTATTCTAATTGTATCGTAATGGTCCCCCAGGAGCTCAGTTCAAATGAGCTTGACATTATTAAAATTTTAATGCCCAGTTTTCATAGCTGAATGAATATTTAAAGGGTATGTCCCAAGCTTAAGTTATGATGATGAAGAAATTAATGGAATGTCTTGTTTAATGCCTTGGTACATGTTGATGCAAAAAAAAAAAAAAAGAAAAAAAAGTGGTTGTACAGGGCGGAAAAGAAAGAAAAGCAATATTTAGGCGTAATTAGAGGAGTAAAGCATCAGCAATGCATTAGTACCAGACATCGCTCTTGCTGGATAGCTCTCAACAGAGGAAATATTTATCATTCAGGAGGGGGGAAACCAGGGTGCGGTCAGGAACCAGAAAAGAAGTAGCTCCATATGAACGACAGATCAGAAATTAATCCCTGGGATTCTCTGACCACATCCATACATGATGGAATGAGATTACTAGCATTTGCTGGCTGGAACAGACACAGAAAATCATCTTTGTTACCCAACCAGGATGTTTGTTTATTGTAAGTACCCAGATCAAGTTTGAAGGAGGGAATAATTAATCAGCGATACTCATCAGTCTAGTAATTATGTTATAGATAATTGTCAAAACATAGGACCAGATGATACCAGTTATACATAGACGGGGGTGAGGGGCAGCTCCTTTTACACTGGAGGCCCTGATTCTGTGCTGAAACCAGCACAGGGAATTGAATAAACTCTGAGGAACTGGAATCTGGAAAGATCATGCGGGTTTGTTTTGGTTTTTAAGCCTTCCGCACTTTTAGCAATTCAGTAAATGTTTGGGAAGCTAAAGATTTTTGTTTTCTCCTCTCTTTGAAGGCTATACTAATATTTGCAAGGTTTTTGCTTGTGATTATTCATTTGCTGTTAGGAACAGAGGACTAACTTAGGTGGATGGATGGGCTTAAAATCCCATCCAATATGAATTTCCTAGCTGTGAAAGAGGACTGAAGAAAAAGTTAATGCTGTAAGTCCTTTCACAGAAGATTTTTTTTAAAGGGGCACTGTCAAGATTAATATAATCTTATTCTTTCCCTGAGTCTTCCCTTGTTTGATTTTTTTTAAATTTTATTTTCCTTTTGCCAGCTCCTTCAGGAACTGCAGCCCTAATCCACTGCACAGCTAAGCGGTTTATCTTTAGGCAAGGTTTTCACACATCTAATTTGCTGTGTGATTTCAAATCAGTTTAGACAAACCAGTGGAGAAGGTGGCATGGCTGCTGTTTTTTTTCTACTTGAACGGGGCTTATTTCAGGTTATCTTAAAATATTTGGACTATATTTGTTCATTAATAGAACTGAAAGAAGAGCACAACCATGCCACCTGTATAATGATAGGAATTTGCCATGAGAGAGAAGCTCTTATGCTTCAGAAATGCCACAGCATCCTGTTTGGAATAGGTTTAGGTCTGGTCCTCTTGGGGTGGTGGGGTAGTGGGCTGCTATCTGTTATACTGCTGCAAGCTTAACCTACAGATGACCTTAACTCTTGGGAGAAGCCAAATTAGGGTAGGAGAAAGAGTAAACATGTCACCCTTGAAAGCAGGACCAGTGTTGGGGGAAAATCACTGTCTGGCTCACAGTGAATCTAGTCCAGTACCAGGGAAAACTCTGCTTGCAACCTTAACCCTGTGATAGCCTATTCCAGTTCCTGGGGAGGCTATGCTTTAATTCAGGCCCTGAAGCTACCTGCACATTTATATCAGTGAGAGAGCCCTTATTTCATGATTCTGGCAGTGGGTGAAAGCAGCAAGTTAATTTACACTGCTTACTCAGTTGTTTGTTAAATGGCAGTGCTGTGGAAAGCATTTCTCCATGGGCAAAAGGGCTGGCTGTGGTTCTTATCTTTGTGGCCAGGCATACAAAGCCACAAGCACAGAAGGTCTAATCTTCTTGGATGGATGGTGGCCAAGCTCCTTTTGCACTCAAAGCACTGAAGTCAATGGGAGCTTGGCCTTGCCTAAAGTATTGCAGAGTCAAGCCAAGCAACCGTTAGCGGCAAAGGCGGCATTTGGGTCTTGCTTCAGAAGAAGAGATAAAGCCTAGCAAATGAAGAGCACAGCAGGGAAGTGCCAACAGCCAGAGGTCATGGGCTCAAGATAAGGAAAATATGACAAAGGATGTTCGTCTCTGAGTGAGGGAGCAGGGGTTATGTACATAATGCCTTGAGTAATACATCTGTCTCTCTGGCCTGCTTGCCTGCCTCACTCCTGTCCTTGCTGGAGAGGCCTCTGGCTTCTGCAGAGTGCGCTCAACACACACAGAACCATGACATGCCCTATATGCAAAAACACCCTACCTTTCCCCTTATCTGCACTTCCTCACCAAGGCAGATCCTGAGCATACTCCAAGCTGTGCCTCTGCCTGGGTGAGCACCGGCTGCAGGCAGGGCTGGCCAACCTCAGAGCAGACCAACACAGAGAGCATCTGTGAGACAACTCAAATGCAACGTCTGAGAGCAAGCTTTCAACTAGGTAGTGCAGGGACAGATAAACCTACAACCACAAGCACCTAATCTGAGTACACATTTCAAAACTGATCTAAGACTCCTGGCACACATTTGCATCATTCATCTAAGTTCTATATTGCCACCTAGATATATTTCTTTGTTAGCCATGCGGGTAGTTTAAGGCTGTCTTGGTTTTATCTATGTGAATGCCCTTTACATATGTGGATTATGCTGTTGCTCTGCCCTGAAAGAGTATGGGATCGCAATATCAAGGCTAAAAGAGAATGTGGTTGCTTTCTACTAAATGCATGCAGAGTTGGCTAATAGAAAATGCCAGAGATAGAAAAGAACAATTTTAGATGGAAGGTGGTTTGGGCACATTTTAAAATTGGATGTAAATTATCTTGAAATAAACTCAAGTGGGAAATTACAGGAGAGGTGAGATTGTGGAAAAGCTTATCCACACTGATATTAGGGAAGAAAGGAGGAAAGGACAGTAGAAGACTTGCTTAGTTTTGTGTTAGTATTTAATGTGTTCATGAACAGAATTTCACAACGTGATTGCTCATGGTACAGCAGGGGACTAGATTTCATGAGCAGGGTGTCCCTTCAAAACTTACACTTCTGCTGTCAGGATACACAGGCAAATAGACCCTTTTATATAGCTTAGTATCACCAGTGGGCCTAACTTGGGACTCTTTACCTGTTTGACTATACTCACTAAATTTCCAAGGACTTCTCATATCTGCAGGGATCTGAAACCACAAACACATTTCCCACACTGAAGTCAGCATCCACCAGGCCCCCTTCTTTCCCAAGAAAGAAGGGTCAAATGGACAACCAGGCAAGAGCCATGAGTGCAAATATATGTAGCCATCTGGATGATCAGGACACCAGTATCCTAGGACACTGTGTGTGGTGGCACAGTCTTACAGGTGAAAGTAGACCTGTCAAACATGGTTTTTACTGTGTGACTGCCCAAAGCATTAAAGGGATCTCTTGCTGTCTCTTTCACATGCAGATTTGCATATGGAACAGTATTTATAAGATATAAATACTCAAAAAAAAAAGCAGTGCTGTCTCTCTTGTTTTGGAAAAAAAGGCTTTCTTGTTGCTGTGTTTTGTTCCTCTTACTGTCTTCAAATCCACTGAGGACAAAGTTCCTCCTTTACTCTCCACAATTCATTTGAAACCAGAGGCACCGTGAGGTTGAGCGCTACATGCTCATCTTCCCCACGTACAAACTGAAGGATTTGTTGCACTGGAAAGGCTTTATTTTGCTATTAACAGGATCAGCAGTTTCTTCAAACTCAAGCCCAAACTGTTTTGTGGGAAGAAAGTTTTGGATATGGAGCCACAGGCTTCTTCACGTGAGCCTGAACTGAACTTAAGCCCCCTCTAGGTTCATCTCTATACACAATACAAGTGGAAAGATGAATTGATAGTTAGATGGATGGATTATGATGTGTTTTATATGATATATAGAAAATACTCTCAGAGTGCAGGGATGGCCGGTAGCAATCATTCTCAGGGGTGGGCACCAGAGCATTGACTGATTTGTAAAGGTCAGATCCTTCAAGACTTTTTTTTCATATGTCATACATTCCCAATTCAGGTCTTCTCATCTATTTGTGCACATGTCTATGACACACATCTTGTCAGGCAGGGAAGAGGGTGGTGGGAAGCAATTAAGAATCCACCACCCAGAAAAGGTTTGGAATAGAGCCGTTTCAGATGCAGTGAATTACTAGTCAGTGCTTCCCACAAGACAAGACAATGTGATTCACCAAACTTTCTAAAACACTTCCTCTCCCTACTCTTTCATTAATCCAACATTGTATCTGTTTGCACTGCCCACACAAAGGTATGCTCAATGTGTAATCACATGACAATTCGTGCAACCACAATACTTACCTCTGTTCCCATGGGGGCAGGTTTTTGCTCTATGTCTTACAGCTGCAATGTACAAATACAGAAGGCTGGTTGTGTAGCCAACCTATGCTGAAGCAGCTTTCCTGATTCTGTAACATCCACAGAAATTTGCTTGAGCTAAGGACCTAGGCCCTAATTTTCTTTCTTTCTTCAGAGAGAGGAGATCACTTTGGATTCACTCTTATGGCTGTCTAGTTTAGATCACTGTAATTGAATTATGTCACTCGGAATCAGGCACAGAGTGATTTACTTGAACTTTGCAATTGCACACACACAATCCAATTGTAGGTAATTTTCTTGGCCTTTGCAACTTTGAGACTAATATACTTTGCATTTGCTTGGGGCCTTCAATCACAGCAGATTTTGCTCAATGCTTTAAAAGATATGACCAACTCCTGCAAACACATTCATGCCAGTACCTTTACTCACATAAATAGCTGTGTCGTCTTGAGAAGAATTACTATTGTGTATATGGCAGACTCCCCAAAAGTTGGTAGAAGTGGTAAAATGAAATTCCTCTTATTGTTCTGGGGGGAGATTTTTAACAGAAAAATCTTTCCCACAAGAAATAAGGAGTAACCATATTTTGAGGAAATTTCAGGGCAGTTACAAAACTATTCATACCTCATATTAACATCTGAGCTATGTCATGAGGTCACCAAAAACTACATGACATCCTTAGGTAGCAAGTTATTCTTGGATGGGATTTTCTTCCATGAGGCTAGCCAGCATCTACAGAGATGCAGTAGTGTCCAGCAAGTGTTTGTTCAGTCCTGCTAGCTCACGTCATCATCCTATCCTTTGTGTTTAAGTCACAGCAGTGTTTCATCACTGATTTAGAGCGCTGATGCCTGAACAATACCAAACATAACAGGACAAGACTGAACAAGAAGAGTTTGTTATTTGCCATTACATCTGTCCACAAAATTCAGGCATAGAAATGACTGCATGTTTGTTTGTTTAACACCAGCATTTAGATACATTTTTTTAATCAATCGCTCTCATGGTACATCAGGGTATCTTTGTCTTCATTGTACAGAAGAGAAAGCTGAGAAAGAAGCAGATGTAATCATACGTCCAAATTCATCCAGAAGGCCAGTGCAGATCTGGAAACAGGTTTTGTCAGAGGTTAACACCTCTATTTTCTACCCTGTACCAGACCAGCTCTTTGGGAACTTCAGGAAACATGGAGAAAAGAATAACTGTCCTCACTGTTTTTGATACAAAGCCTTAATCAATCCCCCCATTCTGTTCTCTGTAAGTGTTCAAATTTCTTAAGCCCTCCAAGGATGGGTGGAAAGACTGCTACTAGATAGATGATCATTGTGAGCATCTTCCATGGTCTTATAGATCATGCAAGCTCTAGAATCACTTTTTGTCTTCTGAAGTGACTTCTTCCTTAAGCACAACCTACAGATTATCTCCAGCACAGCTCTCTTCTGCCTTGGACATGATATTCCTAACCATTTGTGGCGTCTCAGTGATCTTCTCCTCCTCTTCGCACTTTGCTTTCCTGTCTCAGGTCACATTTGAAGCTGTTCAGGGTGTCTCCATCCTTTTTTATTTCTTTTTCCCTTTCTTCTTTTTATTTCTGCATTTGTCAACTCCCAAGCCCGGTAGAGCCTTAGTTCTGACTAGAAACACCAGGTATATTAATGACTAATGAAAAAGTGAGTGAGACAAGAAAGGAAAGTGTAGTAGGAATCATGAAAAGAAGAAAGATGGAGACAGTGAGAATTCAGCTGTCTTTGCTTCCTACTCTGCTTCCCCAGGTGATCCTTCTACCTGCTCTAAATTAATATCAAAGCCAGAGGGAGCAGAACAGGTTGGTGGGGGAGAAAACGAAAATCTTAGGAAAAAAAAAATCGTGATGCAGAAAAGCGTCTGTCCCCTGTCTAATTCCTGCAGTGGCCTGTAGCTGATGGTGCTGAGAAAAATACAGCAGCAAGCTCTGACATTTCATTTCTGCAGAGAATTGAAAAGGGCTTGCTGTAATTCATCGCTTCTTGTAACTCAAACCCTTTTTGACAGGAGTACCTGTGCTGTCTTTTAACAGTGGTACCACAGTGGCTGTAATTGGACATGAAAAATGATGTCGTGTTTCTACTTGTGGGAAGGATTGGGGTGAGTGTAGGTGGGGCAAGTGGCAAGCTGGTGTGAGAGGATGACATCTGGCATTGTTTGAATGGGTTGGGTTTAGGCAAAAGGAAGGAAAAGCCAAAATGAAGGGTATGAAGTGTAACAAGTACGACCATCTTGTCCAAGGTGTGCAAAGGTGATAGTAAACATGGTTTTCAGCAGAGATGAATGTGCAAAGGATCAAAGGAAAATAAGAGGTGTGACCACCTGAAGTTCTAACTCGTCCATCAACCCAAGTGCTTGTGACACTTTTAGAAAAGGACGTGCAACCCCTCTTCATGAAATGGGTGAGCCTCACCCAGTGCCCATAGTTCCCAAAACAGACAGGGAATCTGAGTAGAAGGCTTTGCCTGGGGACACACTGGGAATGCAGTTACTAATAAAACTCTGGTTTGCTGTCCGCTTGCCACCTCTTTGAAAACTGGGTCTGTCATATGTAACCAGAAATCCAAATTAATTTTTTTGGCTTCTGCCTAAATCCCTTTGTGCCTCAGTTGTCCTCAGTACACTTCTATTACAGCACTGCTGTTGAGTAAGGCACTTCAAAGTAAGTCGCTGGCCAAACCGGACTCTGAATCATGAATGAGAATAATCATTTTGTTCTGAGTTATAATGATTTTATGACTGCTACGCATTCCGCTACCATAAAGTCAGGAATCCTCACAGTTTATATAAAGAATAAACATTTTTAGTCAGATCCTAAAGGATAGGAGGAAGGCTAAAGAGAAGATAATATCTTTATAAGTTAACTAATGGTAAAACAAGATATGTCTTTTATCATGGCAGCCCAACAGGGATAATATAGAATAAAGATCCACAATCACATTTCAAAGGAGAGCACAAAGAGCATCCACGGACAGAGGAAAGAAGGACCATTGTGCTGGACAGAAGTGTAGCACATCCTAGAGGACAGCTTAACAGAGATCATCCAGTCTGTCAGTTTAAAAGCTGGATCAGCCTACCTAGGTCTTTTCCCATGTTTCCAAATCTCTTTTGAAGACTTCTAGTGATAAGGATCAATAAAACCTCACAGCCACATCTGTAGTTACTGTGATCCCATGTGGATACCCATTGTATTAATCAGATTTGCTGACTAGCAAATCTTCCTCCTACCACACTTACAGAGTGAGTCCAGCAAGACAGGGCAGATATTAAAGATGTCCATACCAATATTCTTCCAACCACTATTAAGAAGACTGTGATTTGGAGTGTAAACTTCGGTTTCTTTGTACTAGATATTAGACCCATGACTATTCCCAGCTGAAATATAAGCAGAGTGCTTGAACACCTGAATTCACTTCTCCCCAAGAAGGCATTTCTCTAGACTGGGGAAGATATGTCTTTCTGCCATTTTATCTCCCCACTTAGCCCTTTTCTGCTCCCAGTGCCAGTTCCTTGCTCCCAGCATGCCAGTGTTAAAAAAAAAATTCCACAGATGGAAAGAAGAAACTTAATTATTTTCTTCTTAATGTTTCTCCCTATAATTGGTGTCTTTCATGTCAAGATGATCTCAATTTGTATTATGGGCTCCTCCCAAGCAGCACTTTCTCTTTGGTCTATAAAGAAATTGTCAAGTGTATAAATCATAGTGTACATTAAATTACACTAGCCTTTTACCTATTAATTTCCCCAGTTTTTTATTCCTCTGTTGTATCGTCATTCCCTCCCTCTTTTTTTCCCTTTCTTGGGTATTGTCTTCTTTTTCTTAAGTCCCAAACTCAAAAAAAAAAAAAAAAAAAAAAAAAAAAA
>Ga0065711_1034338_pt1 | contig 23949 bp, 9 predicted proteins | sample Hoacrofraction12_FD_59098 | JGI IMG/M metagenome (GOLD analysis project Ga0065711, IMG submission 59098) | Hoatzin crop microbial communities from Cojedes, Venezuela - Epithelial fraction 12 v2 (version 2) | ecosystem: Host-associated > Birds > Digestive system > Esophagus > Crop | place... | reverse complement strand
AAGGTCCTCTGCAGCCTGCTGTAGGTGACCCTGCTTCGGCAGGAGGGTTGGACTAGATGACCCACAGAGGTCCCTTCCAACCCCTACCATGCTGGGATTCTGTGTCAGGGGGGCCTGTGTTTCTGATGTTTGTGGGGATATAAAGGGTGCTTCTTCCCATGACTGTGCAAACAGGCAATTTCTTAAAAGGAAGAATGAAGAGTTTAAGCAGATTCCTACTAGCAGGTCTACAGTGACAAGGACACCCAGACCTCAGGTCCCGTTGGCCATATTTAGGGCTGGACAGATGGAAGCCATATTTAGTCCACCATCCATATAGTTGCATATGTCTTTAGAGGAAGCTTTCTTACTGAAATGATCTCCGCATTGTCGAGAGGACTGATTAAAATTGCCTGAAGTGCATTTCAGTAAGTGTGGTTGCTGAAGATGATGAAGAGGAATACTAAGCTCTGACTTTGTCCTTTTTATTTTCAGTTAGGTTGTCCTCTTTGTTGACAGTTTATAGTTTGTACATGCCAGGTGATGCCTGGTGACATGCTCTCTCCTCTCTGAAGCTTGTGGTCAATAAATACTGTGGTGGTGCGTGGGATGGTGATGGTGGATAGAAACCAGCAGTCAGGCCAAATGCTTATTATTCCTTTCCTTGTTAAAATAGAGTGTAAAGAATATTTCTTTAAAACAGTAGACCACCTTGCTTTCTCTCTTAAGAAGGACAGTGATACAATATTTTGCATTGCATTGCATTGTGATTTTGATACATTGTTCATTTAAAGTGTGCATATATATATATTCTTACCTTTTTTCCCCTCAATTTTTTCAGACTCCCTATTTTTAAGTTAACTTAGTGCTTGTGATGAGTGCCAGGTATTTCACAGCAGAAGTGCAGGCTGAAATCCTCTTTCTCCACAGAACAGATGCACAAGCAGAGGTGCAGCCCTTCCCGTACTGCCCTGTCCCGTTATCTCAGCCCAGACCTGGCCAGACCAGCTCTAGGCGCAGTCAGTCTGTCCTGTGCGTTCATTTTCAGACTTGTCTTCTGAGGTGTCAGCTGTGGTAGTGAATTTTGTGATACAGATGTATATATTTCTTTAAATGTGTATTTGTGTGTGTGCATATGTACACACATATATATATTTAGGAAATCTAAGAACATAATACTAATCCAGTATAAAACAAGGTTTTGGTTTGATAGTTTTGAGTTAGCGCTGTTTGAAGTGCTTCAAAAAGCCAAACTGTAGCGTATTGTCACTTCCCCTTTTCTTTCATGCTGACCAGTTACGCAAATTCAACAAATGCCTTACTTCTCTGTTTCATTTATATGCATGTGCTTAGCTTTTGTTCCAGACTAATTCTTTTCCCCATCACAAAGAATTGTTTTCTCCTGTGTCTTTTGTCTCTTGTCTTTTGAAGTGTTTCTGCTGTGCCGTTTGGCTTCACTCCAGCGTGCAGACAACGAAGTGCAATTTTCAGGAGTGCTCTCCACAGATTCTCCAGATCGCTGTAGAGACCATGAAGCACTTTCCTGGCTGTAGCAGGAGTGCTGCCTGGGTAGCAAGGGAGGGAGTACAGGTTACATGGGCAGGATCTTACCGTGCTACTGTACTCCCTTGGTTAGAGCGAACACACTGTTCAGGGTAGAAGGTACAGAGAAAAGAACAGAGATCATTCCTCTGCTTTACAAACATCTTTTTTCTTTCCAGTTGCCGTTTGACATAAAGCTGAAGGTTTCCGTATTTAAGTTGATTGCGTGACATATTGTGGCTGCACCTTATCCAGTAACTTCTAAAGTGCAGAGGAAAACAGAGCTTCAGCACATTGCATTATCTTCTGTGACGTTTAACTGTCTTCCTGTGCAGGGAACAATAGCCAACTCGCTAACATGTGTCCAGCTACATAAACGAGCGGAGAAGATAGCTGTCATGCTGATGGAAAGGGGGCATTTACAAGATGGAGACCACGTGGCTTTGGTTTACCCACCAGGTAAAGAACTGCCCTGCCCAGTCCCTTAGTAGTCCCGAAAATTTATCAAGGTCCTTTAGAACGGTGCTGCACTGGTGGTGTTACCAACCTGCAAACCATGTTCAGTGGCAAAACACAGTATTTGCCTTATGAACATTTCTTTGAACTTAGTCAAAGATACTTAAAAAAATTTCTCTTGTGTATGCACATAGATACTATTTCTTTGGGTTCAGATTAAGATTAACCTGTGTTTTTAAAACCTGTCTGTTATAAGCAGTCAAATTGAATTTCTCTTGTCTTTTAATTTGCTGGTAATGTACTACTATTGGAGCAGCCAGCTCTGCTAAAATATTCCATCTGCTGAGTGTTCTTAGATCCACTTGTTGAATTCCCTCTTGGAAGGGCTGCGTTTCATGTGGGTAAAGCAGCAATACGTAGGAAGTGATTCATGGCTTTTTAGAGTAGAAATATGATGAATAAATCACAGATAATGAAGAAATAGCAAATTGTAATCACTGTTTTCTCTATGGATCTTTAACCTATAGAGCTCTCTGTGGCTTGGATTTTCATCCTTTGACATAAGAGCTTTTAAGCTTGTGTTGACTGGTACCACGTTTGACATTTGTTTGAAATTATTTCTGATCTAGTGCTGCTCTTTTATCTTCAGCATTTCATGTGTGTTGATGAAATAAGCAGTCTGATTGAAGGTCTATATTGTGATATTTAGTTGTAAGGGGTGCAAGATACTGGTTAAATCTTCATAGTTTATAGCAGTAATTTCTCAGTGGTTAATATGAGAAAACCTTTTCCACAAAAGAGGATCAGTATTTAAAACATAAGTTTTTATTTTCTGTATTTTGCTTCCCATGAATAAAGCATTTTATTGAAGGAACAGTAACCTACCAGTACTGCAGATCCTTTTCCACTGAAAGAATAAACCAGCCCCCATTGTCGTCTTGTCACGGCCTGTGTACAGCACCGGGGAGCTATCAAACAGCAGTATTCAAGGGATCTTTGTGCTGTTGTCTGTTCAGCCTCCTTGGATAGCCTGAAGTGTGCTGTCAACAGTCTGTCAGCAGTAGTCAATATTTATATGGAGCAACACCTAATTTTATGTTAGAAGCAGGATTTCAAAATCATTACTCTCTTTTTTACTATAAAAGTTCAGGTAGAGAAGTCAAAGCTGCATATCTGAGATTAAAAATGACATGAGAAAGACTATTTAATAAAACCTCCAGGTGTTCTTTCTGCAGCTGGTAGGAACAGGCATCATCCTACCTCATCCTTTTGCTGGGGCATCCCTCTTCTTGTAGATTCTCATTTGTCTATAAATGTAAACGTGAGAAGATAATTAATTCGTAGAAATCAGTCTTTTTGACAGGTTACTTCCTGATCATAAAAGTGGAGTTCACCTAAGTGATGATATCTGGCTGCAGCTTTGTGTGTCGCCTTTGCTTTTTCATGCTCAGAAGAACAGTACAATTGAAAGGAATCAGTGAAGCTGAACAAATACTGACAAGGGGCTGAGAAAGAAGTCTTTTAAAGGGCTTAGTCACTCATTTAACCTTCTGAGTTGAGTTCCAAGTAATATTTATGCTGACATAGATGTCTGTGATTAAATGATTTGATTTTCAGGGTAGGATTTTTGTTTTGTTCTTCATGCAGGAATAGACCTGATTGCCGCATTTTACGGATGCCTGTATGCAGGCTGTGTGCCAATAACCGTTCGACCTCCACATCCCCAGAACATAGCTACCACGTTACCTACAGTGAAGATGATTGTGGAGGTGAGCAGACACCTGAAAATGCACAAGTAGATTAAATGGGCGATGGATTTGTGTAGTCTTTAGGAATGGTAACTTCAGTGACTGGTGGTGTAAGTTGAAGAGTTGTATTCCTTCCGAAGATTCAGGACCTCAGTGTGTTGCAGTCAACACTGCTTGACAGTACACAACCTGCTGACTTCTGCTGTTGCATTTTGCTGCAGTTCTGCTACCACTTTCACGAAGTATATTTGAAGCGCTTTATTTAGCTATATGCCAGGAATGGTTGGTTTTCTCACCTGGCAACACTACATTGACTACTTTAGAAAGTAGAGAAAAATCCCAATGGAACGCATAGTTTGACCTGGTGGTGGTTTGTGCTCAGCTCTATGCATCTAGTTGTTTCACAGTTTGAAGCAGTTTCAAAGTTCTGTTGTGAAGATGTTGTTCGATGTTTTGTTTCATCCAAAGAAGTGTTACTCAGTCTTTTTCATTCAGTGATTTCTTTTGATATTTTGGCTTTATCTAATAATGTTTAGTCTTTGTTGCATATAAATAACCTCATTGTGCTTGTTACTGAGGGAAGTTAAATGGTTGCAAAGAGATAACTTTTTACATCTGGCAGTTTCTAATTCATTGAGTGGAATTCTGAGTCTCTGAAAAAACAAGTTGAAACAAATGTGATTTTAACATTTCTAATGAATGTTGACATTTTCATGTAATAAGTACTAGAGATAGTTATAATTTGTGGCTTACCTTATGGCACCAGATGCCACAAAATATCAGTAGAGGTATGAGAAATTGTCCCATTGTCTCCAGGGTTCTCACTATTTAATATTTTGGCACTCACTGTTTTTAAACGTCACTTGTTAAAATTGCAGAAGTGGTGTAAAATCTGTTATTTTGTTTTTCCTTTGGTGTTTAGTAGCCAGACTAGATCTGTTTGTTTTCATGATGAAAAACTAGGACAGATCTAAGCTGACTTGTAATCATTGTCCCTTCAATAGACTAGCTTTAAAGAAAATATTAAAATTTATTAGCCGTATTAATGCCAGTTTGACTTAAAAGCCTCGCAGCTCTGTTTTAAACAAGATTTTCTTCATTTTGGGGAGGGATGGCCTTGTAGAAATTAAAATATTGAGGCTGTTCTGTCATTGCCAGTGCAATCATACAAATTTGCTGGTTTGATGGGGTCAAAGCCTACTCTGACATGTTGTATGTCTACACAGCACCTTTTGAAGTCAAAAAGAATGACTTCTAAGCAAAGTTTAGCCTACATAATTTTGGTTTGGTGGTGAACTGGTAGTAGTAAAGTGTAGTATAGTATAGTATAGTAAAATATAACTGAACATTATTGAGCTCCATCTCGAGCAGTTGCTGCCTTCTTTCTCCTTTCCACTGTCCCTACGTGTTTATTTCCAGCTTGCTACTCTCCAGGCATGGACATTCTGCATTTTAATGAACCTCCTGATCTTCCAGATAATATAATTCCTAAGAGGGCTAGTAACCACTAACTCTCGAAATTCCTTTTATTTTACGGATTCTGTAAATCCCAGATCAAGATTTTCATAGCTAAGATTAGATATATAGGAATTACCTTGCCTTGTCCTGACAGTGACATGGTTGGATTGAGGGATGCTGCAGTGGCTTCATTTGTCTTCACTTTTAGCTTGAAATATTTAGATATTCCAAACAGGGGAATCATGGGGTTAGAGGAATTAAGTACAGCTTGGGTCCGTGCTTTTGTGCTCGTTATGTCTTCATGTGCTTTGTAAAGTTGACCTATAAAGCTGACCTCCACGAGGTTACTGTCAATAGAAGCTGATCCCTTCTGCTCGCTGTAAAATTCATTGTACATACGGTTACCGATTTCCTTAGGTTGAACACTGGAAATACAGTGTGCAATGAAACATTTCAGGTTCCTTAAAGAAAAAAATACTCTTAGCAATATTTGCACAGATTCTCCAAGTGTGGGGAAAAGAATGATGCTCCCTTTTCAGTTTTTCCTCTGTACTATCGTGAGTGATTAACAGTGTTCATATTTATGTTTGTGTGAATATTTCCTTAAATATATTAATTTTATAATCAGTAAGAAATATTCTTGTAGTTGCTGCTTTTGAATTTTTAAAAATGGCAAATCTAGAAGGCAAATACCTTCGGCATGTATCATCTAAAATTCAGTGCAGATGGTATTTGCAGTAAACTCACAATTTCCCTTCTTAGTGCTACTTGCACAATTTCTAGTCTACTTTTGCTGGTATCAGAAGAGTTCCCAGTGGTTTTTCCTAAGCACAGGAACTGAAAGTATATGGGTAACATAAAAATGACTTCAGATAGTAAAATTATTCATATAAGTGTCAGACTAGGTTTTGGTTTATGTGAAAATGCTGTTTATAAACCAAGATGTATTCTGATCACATAGGGAGTGTTTTAGTCACAGTCTTCTGTACTGGCATTCTAGGTTGATAACTGGTATAATGTGTTGGAAGAGTCACATTCTTACTATTAAGGTGCCTTTAGTTTCATTACAACGTTTTTCTGAAAGTGCAATTTTCATGTATTTTGTAAAACTCACTCTGCTCTCTGAGTTGCATTTTTTGTGCGTCTTTCCACCTGCTGATTGGAAAACATAAGACTAATATACCCGTGTCCTGTTCTGGCAGAAAAATAAATCATGGTCTTGCTCATTTTCGTGGGAGAAATAATCAATATCCCATTGCGTTATTATTTATTTTTTAAATTCCTAGGTGAGCCGCTCTGCCTGCTTAATGACGACACAATTAATATGTAAATTGTTACGGTCACGAGAGGCAGCAGCAGCAGTGGATGTCAGAACATGGCCTCCGGTACTGGATACAGGTGAGTGCTAAGGCTAGGGGACCTCTGTGTCTTCTTTTATCGTTGTATTTGTCAAGCACTCAGAGGTCTACATGTCTTGGGAGTAAGATGCACACATTTTCTTTCTCTGTTTTCACTAGATGATTTGCCAAAGAAGCGGCCTGCACAGATCTACAAACCTTCTAACCCTGAAACGCTTGCTTACCTTGACTTCAGCGTCTCTACAACTGGCATGCTAGCAGGGGTAAAGGTAGGGACTTCTTGTTAAAACTGACATTTCTGCCGTCACGCCTGGCTGGCAGGTGGTACATTGCTCCTGGTTTGTAACTCCTCTTTATTTTTAGTCACAGAAATTGATTTGCTTCCTCCCTTGCAGTCATAATTTGATTCCACTAACTTTAAATTAGTTCTTCTATACTGACTATGGTACCGTGTGTGGCAAGTTTAGCCCCTCTCCTCCTCCTCAGACTAAAAGTTTTTTGCCAATAGCTCTGCCGATCGCCTACTAGTTTGTCCGCCTGAAGCATTCTGCAGCTCACACATCTATTATTTCCATTTCATGAAGGAAATGAGACTCAGTCATCCTTTTACTACTGGTTCCAGTGTCCATTCATTGTTTTGTCCTTACTGCAACTCAGCTACTGGCTGTTGGTTTTCAATATTCTCTTCTTCATGCATCTTGAGCTCTTTCAATCTCCATTCTGCAATTTTCTCCAGACCGCTAGCCACAATTCATCAAAGCTGTTTTACCTAGCTGCTAACTTAGGTTATTCCAGCTTTGGTTTCACCAACACACAGGCAAAAGCACTCTCTTATTCTTTCTTACCTGTTGCTTTTGTAGTATCTGTTGCATATCCAAGGATTATGATTACTTCAGCAATCTCTGCTGACATATAACACTTTACAGCCTATACTGAATTTCTCATACTCTTTGGCATCATCCATCTATTTTCAGAAGCTTTATAAACAAAGAAAGTATCATTTTTCCAGTTTTCAGATGAGAATTTGAAGCACAGAGCGGTGAAGTGACCAGCCCAAGGGTGACCAGGGGTTAAATGGATGAGCTGGCTGATGGTCAGGTTTTGGACACTCCTGGAAGATTCATTTCATCTAACTTTAAACAGCTACGATGCCTGCAGATGTGGACTAGTCATTGGGCTCCTCAGTAATCAACAGGGAGAAGCAGGGACTTTCAGGGTGTAATTTATCTGACTTACCTGAAACATCAATTTTTGAATGGGGTGAATGTCACATAAGTCTTCATTTCTTTGAAAGGGAGCCTTAAATGATTGTTTCAGATGCAATCATCCGTATTAAATCAGGTCTGAATTCCACCTTATCAGACTTGCAGAAATGACTACTAGCTATGCAAAGTCAGTATTTGGAGAGCTTCAAAGATAGTCAAAGGCAGGAAAAGTCGACAAATCTTTTCTTAATGTGACTAAAGGGAAATCCAGATAAATCTGTCAAGGAATTGTTGATTAGCTTCTGATACCTGGGTCACAAAGCCTCCAGATCACTGACTCAGCGGGTTTATGTAAACAGTTACCACCTACTAGATCATCACTAGTGATTAATTAATTGTAAAAGGATCCTAAGAGGCCACAGGGCTTATATTCATAATGCAGTGGTGCTAAATTTAAAAAACGGCTAAACAACTTGTGTGGCTTCTGAAAAGCTGATAAATGTTTTGTATCGCTTTGGAAGTAGTAGATTCCACTTCTGTATACTCTCAATTTTTCAATAGCGTGCACCCAGTATGATGTAAAAATTCAAAAAATAACATAAGTTCTGGACCTACAGGGTTCAGTTTAATCCTGTGTGAAAAAGTAGTCTTGATTCAGCTAGAGTAGAATTAATCTCTGCAAACTGCAGATGATCACGGTGTGGACACCTGTTCTGAGCGGGTCCTTTAGCATCGCTTGGAACACGTCCAGCCTCAGTTATGGCTCTCATTGGCAATGGAGAAAGACCCACTTCTGGAGCTTTATTCCCCTGTTTACCTTAAGATCAAATAAATTTTGCCTTTGAAGTGCCTGTTCCCCTCCGTTGACTCTTAACAGTATATAAGGCAACTAGTTCTGTATGTGGCAGAGATCAAAGATGAGTTAAATCCTATCCGGGCTGAACTTCTAACACGGGTATCTTTCTTGTTATGGACAGAGAGGACAAAAATGATAAGATGTAATTCTGTTCCCACTGTAGTTAGAACTTCTAAGCTGGGATGGGTGAGTGTGGGAAACATCGTAAAGCTAGGAAAAAATCAGAAGAATTTCCTTTTGATCAGGTTTTTTGTTTCTGCTTTCTGCTTCTTTTGTCACTGAGAGCTTTCTTACCCAGATTTTGAGAGCCTGTTTCTCAATTAGGAGGTGGATAACGTGAAGACATTTTACAGAACCTTTACTAAGTTTTTTGGGGCTCTTTATCACTGAATTATTAGGTCCCTAGTACCGTTTTGCATGCAAATTACTCTTCCATTTAAAAAGTACTTTAGCATTTTTTTTTTATTGTATTAAGAAATATGTACTTAGAAATATGTTACTGATGATTGGCAAAATACTTTGTTCAGATCCTGCAGTCATTCACTCCTTTGTTCTTTCGGAAAGTTTAGCTTGTTATCATTAGCTTTGCATACAGCTTGGAGCACATCTTTAAACCACTCACGGCTTTCTCCCTAAATCATTTCAAACTTACCTTTCATTCTGCCTCCCCTCCCCTTTCACAGTTATTTGGATGCCCTCTTGAAGGCAAATTATGTTTTCTTAGATATAAATTACATGTGTGTTTACACTGAGCACAAAGTCAATATTTATTTGTTTGCTTTATGCTGTAACTGATTTAAGCTCTTGGCACAGTTTGGGAATGAGCCTTCCGAATGACATAGTTGATCATTTTAATTACTTTGCTGTTGTCTTTCAGATGTCTCACGCAGCCACTAGTGCCTTTTGTCGTTCTATTAAGCTGCAGTGTGAGCTTTATCCCTCCAGAGAAGTTGCTATCTGCTTGGACCCCTACTGTGGACTTGGGTTTGTCCTCTGGTGCCTCTGCAGGTGAGGTTTCTCCTCAAATTTTGAAATACAGTTTCCGTTGTACTATAACACAACAAACCGCATGATGTGGAGATGACAATACCTCTGGGACTGACGTAGGCAATTGGAAGTGCTGGAAGCTGTATGAAGAGTGCTGTAAGGAGAATATGCTTTGTTTGAGCCAGGCATGGCCGTAGGTATTTAGACTGACAAGCGCAGAGCATCAACAAGGCTGCGCATTGACCTCCTGCTGTTTTACTGCTGTCTCTGCAGAGGGTGGCTAGTTTTTATTTGGTGAAGGCAGCACTCCACCAATATTACCTTAAGAAAGTGGTTTCTTGGCATCCTCTTTTTCATTCTGTAATCTGAAAGCACAAGTAGATACCGGGGACTTCCTCATTTGTAGGACTTACGGATGGGATTTTCACAGAGGCACGGACATGTGTTTTCTTGCAGAAGGATACTTCTATGGCAGTACCAAAGCTATCAGAAAAAAACATTTCTAGTGAAATGCAAATCAGCTTTTTTTGTTAATAAGAAGTTTAGAAAGTTAACAGTGCTGTCAATCTTTATACTCCAGAGAAGTTACAGTTCAGCACTGAAAGCAGTTCCATCAATTTTTGTTTGTTTGTTTGTTTGAAGTTAAATGGGTTGATGCGGAGGCAAAAAGGAAGAGCTATGGGAGTGTTAATGGAGCCCAATTTTATGAAGACACTGTGGAGTCACAGTAGTCCGAAATCTTTGCTCCCTCCATAGGAGGTTCTTTGGTGTTAGCAGTATTGCTATTTTTAATTACTAAAATGAAGATAATCCAGGGCAATATAAATAATCTAGATAAACTTCTTACCAATTTACTAAATACCTGAAGGAAGCATTATTTGATAACAACTGCAACAATTTGTTTTCAGCAAGTATTGTTTATTTAGAAGTAGGCTATTGGTCTGTGTTGTTGCCCTTTTAAAATATTTGTTATTAAATATTAAATGGGCCAAAGATTAACCATATTATCATATTTATTCTTGATCAGTTTTTCTTGATTTAAACTATACTTGCCCTAATATTATTTTAGAATATACATAGGGATTAGAGATCTCTTTGTTTTGAAAAATCTTTCTTTTTAATATGTTATTTCCACAAGACAAAATTAAAATTATTGAGGCTGCAATGAAACCTTTCAGAAATGTTGAGATTTTAATTAAATCACTCTGTTTAAGTTAAATTTTTAAACTGTTGATCTTTTAAGTCAGTTGACTATTTCTTATATAGACTTATGTGTTCCAGCATGCCCTGATGTCAACACTGTTAGGCCTTCGCTCTGCTGGGGGCTAAGCCAGATCTGCCATGGTGCATTCAGTGAGACCAGGGCAGGACTGTGGAGCACCAGAGGAGAGTTCAGCTGAGGAGTGTATTGTTGTATGGGGCAGTGTCAGGACATGGAGCGTCCAAGGATAACTTCTATGCAACATCACGGTAGAGCTGCAAAATACAGATAAATGTTGGCCTGTCCAAAACCCAAGTAATTTGTGGTGCCCGTGACTCTCCTGAACACAGAAATTTTTGTTTCTTCCAGAACTATATTTGCAACAAATATGCATTTGCTGCCCTTAGGTCCTTCCCAATACTGATAGTATTAAGCTTTTTTTAGGAGAAGATTGTTAATGACTGGTGAGTGAATGAGGCAGCAAGCCTTTGGCAGAAAGCAGTCAAGGTCTGTGCCCCTCTGTAGCCTGTAGAAGGAATAGAAAATTCTATACCGTTTTCAAAGCAGAGATGGGAATCGAGGGAGTTGAAGGAACTGAGATCAGGCCAGCAACACTCTAATCTTATGAACCATCATGTCAGTCTCTTCTTTGCCACTTACCTCTTGTTCCTGTAGAACCAGAAAAATTGCAGGCTGCTTGAATTGCGACTGTCATTTAGAGAAAGCTGGCGTTAGATACAGCTTCATTAATTCCACTTATGAACCTCATTTCCATTTCATTAGTATTGTAGAAGTGAGTATTATTTAATGTGATAGCAAAAAATATATCCTGGAGGTTATTAGACTGTTACTCGTCCTAACTTTAAACTTTACAACTTTGCATTTTACTCCTTGTAGTTTAGCATACCCAAATCCTCCCCAACTTTTTACAGCCCAGATTTCGACTTCAGAGGATTCTACTGTAAAGTTATGATTGTCTGTCACCACTCCCATTAACTAAATTAATACTTCTAATGGCATATGGAAATGAAGTTACATCTTCAATTTTTGATCAGCTAGAGGTGTTTGAGAGTTAAAAAGCAACTCTTAATTTTAGGAGCCCAGCAGGAAGAGAAGGCAACCTCCTTTGCTGGGTGTTGTTAAAATGATGAGTACGTTTTAATGCCGTTATTAACTAGACCAAAGGAGGCATTCGCTAAGGAATGAAAGAAAAACTAACCTTTTATCCCCGTTGTAGGTACTTAGGCGTTGTGCTGGCCTGCTCCACTGCGGTGCCCCAGAATGCCCCATTCTGTGAGGTCAAAGCTACTTAGGAAAGCTGCTGGAGCATGGAGCCAGCCCTTTGGTAAGTTTGGAATATATTGCATAGTTTTGCAAAGTTTTTATTTTTTTTAAATTTATTATTTTATGGCCTAAAGGGTATAAAATAATAAAGAAAAGAAACCTTGCAAAGCAGAGCAATACATTTTTTAAAAAATGGGATCTACCACCTTCCCTCTAAACTGGCTGCATGCTCCAGCAGGGTTTCCTTGGAACCTTTGTCACTGAACCGCACGTCCTGGGTGTGGTGGCAGTCATCACCCCCATGTGAGTTCACAAACCCCAGACTTCCTAATTTGAACAGGTTCTTACAAATGCATCAATAAAAGAATATATTTTTTTGCAATTGTCTCTTTAGTAATCTCATTTATCAATTCTTACAGGGTCATCCTAGCATTCTGACTTGCATTGCATTGCATTTTAAAATGTAGTACATTCTTTTAAAGAAAAAAAATTAAAATTGTCCTCCAACGTAAAAAAATCCCATTGTTCAAAAATGCTTCCTGAAATTAAGATGTCCCTATCTTAATGCTACTCACTGTGTAGCAGAATAGAGCGTTCTACAGTTCGTTAGTGAGGATTTACTTAATTGGTAGTTGCTGAGTAATGCAATAGAAGAAGAATTTTCCCTCCATTTTGGCCCAGCTAGGCCAACGCGTATTGCAGTTCTACTTTTACTACTAGAAGATAAAATTGTCCTTGCTGAAATTAAAACAAAGTATGTTAATAGTTATATATATATTTTTTATATATTCTCAGAAACTGAAATTGTAATAGTGCAAGTCAGTAAGACTCAGACTGGACCAGAGGAACTGAATTTTCTGGTCCACAGTGGCCACATAATAAATAGCGTGAATGCTATAAAATGGTCCTGGGAAGGCTTTCCAGGTAACGTGCAGTGAAGTGGCTCTCTCCTGTCCCACTCCTGCTGTCTCCCTTCTGTAGCCACAGGCTGACAGCCCCACTGGTGCTGCTGGGTAGCTTCTGCAGCAAGAGACTGCGGGGTCTCTTGTTTAGCAAACAGGTGGAACTGTGCAAGAGGTAAGCAAGGTCTTGCAACATTAGCATGAAAATTACATTGTAGAAAACTTCAGTGTGCTGGGACTCATTAATTATTATTAGGTTTTTTTTAGGCGAACTTGATCTGGTAGGCATAAGCATTTCATCCAATTTCCAGCCCATTTATAGCAAAATAAAGGCAAGTGCGTAAAGAAGCCTAAATGCCACGTCAGAAGAGGATAATTCTGACATGGAAAGTGAAGGATATGAACATGGCCATTTTTTAAAACTTACTCACTTGCTTTAAGTATTTAGATAAAGGGGCGTTGTGTTGAAATGGCCCTGAGCACCCCGGGTTCCGCTGAGTCACTGTACAATTCCCACCCCTGGTCCTGCTGGGGGACGTGCTTCTGCTCAGAGGCAGTCAGAAACACGCTTCCCAGTGAGAAGTTACGCGTCAGTGCAGAAGTGCCCAGCAGCGACCTGGAGCCGTGTTAGAAAGCTTCCCTCGCGAGGTTCAGAGGTTGCTGAAACGTGTCTCTGAAAGGGGGAGGTCAAAGCCTTTTGCAGACGTGCCAGCAGCAAGACATTGGAGTTAACCGCTGGCCCTCGCTCTGGGCGGTCAGCTCTGTCCCAACAGGTGATGCAGGCACTGCAGGAACAAAATACCGGCATTTCAGTGTTAACCAAAGGCGTACAGGTCTCTGACTGGGGTACCGACACCAGAGCGTGAGTTAAAGCAGAGTGCTGGGTTATGGCACCGCTCTCACCAGCTCCCAGTACTCTGATACGGAAGTTGTAACGGCTGGACCTATTCTCAGCACCAGAAGCCTATCAGGATTTATGGGTGAGATCTTTTCCTTTCTGGGAAAACCTGCGTGCCCTACACAATGATCCCTTTTGCTGTACATTATTTAAACGTCTTTGCAAGGTATCTCTGTCTCTCCAGTACTGATTGCTTATCAGCTCGCAATGTGCAGTCATGCTGTTAGTGCACTGTAGGCCACATGGGCAACTTTGGGCTCTGCAGTTGACGTCCTTTACTTGTTCTCCAAAAGCCGCTTTTTTGTGCCCACAGTGGGTCTTCAGGAGAGCTGAAGATTTAATTTTGGCTCGAATCCTGTGAAGCCTAGGTCAGACGTATGCCCAGGCGCTCCTCTGTGGCCTGTACCATCCTTCCTGCAAGCTCTGGTCCAGATCAATGTGAAGGCTTTTGCTCAGTCCCGTTCAGGCTCCCTCAGCACGCAGACTTTTCACAGACCTTGAATTACAGGCATGGCAACTCAAATATTTTGGGCTCTACCAAACGCCTAATTCCCATACCTGTCCCTCATCACCAAATGCCACATATCATCTGTAGAAATGCAGAAACTAAATGCATATGCTTACAAGACTCAGCTGTACTTACCTGCCTTTTGCAGTTAAGTGGGAAAGCAGCTTGTATCATCTGAGAAAGACACCAGAAGCAAGGGCAGCGATGGGTCAGTAGCCTGCCAGAATGCAATTGCAAATTCTAACTGCCATTTGTCAGCATTTATTGCCCTGCTGAAATTTCTGGAACTAGAATAAAACCTCAGATTTTACTGTTAATCTGCCTCAGCACAACATGGGGTGAATCTTTGATTCAGTGGAATAGTTAATTGCCAGGATGTCCTCCCAGGCATCTCCATATGCTGCCAGAACAGCCTGCCAGGCAGTGAGACCGGTGTTGTGATCAGATGGTGCCGTCATACCAAAATACATCCTGGTGCATTTAACTGGAGTATTCCTGTCCTTGGGCAGCCCCTGCTTCGTGCAGGCAGACAAGGCTCTTCACTGATTGCCAAAATCAAAGGCTTTGTCCGCCACGGGAATCCTTTTTTCTTCCCCAGGTTGCTTTGGAGTCCCCCAAAGGGAGACAGCGTTTCTAACAGGTGATCTCCCACCTCAGCTACCTCTGCATTTCACTCTGCGTCTGCACCCGAAAAGTCATTGCGGAGAGATGACGCAGGGATGCTCTGTAGTCATTCTGGTTTTTTGTCTTCTTTTTTGCCTTCTCCTTTTGCATTTTCTGGAAATGATGGAGACTGATAAACAGATGTCCAGGTCTGTCAGATAGTCTCTGCAGTTCTGCTCTGTGTCTACTCCTGTTATAAGGTTTGTATCAGGAGGTAGAGTTACTTTTGTAACAACAGATTTCTACAGCAGTGGACGAAACAATCTTGCTTCAGTACCTTCCCAGTATTTATATAACTAAGTTCTTGCACCTACTCCAATGTATCATATATTGTCACAATTTCAGAACAGTAATTTTAGCTTCTATAATTTATGTTTAAACCCCCAACTTTTCCTAATATCCCATCCGATCCCCCTGATGCCACAGTGTTCACCACAGTTTTGTTGCTTCTAGTATGAGAATAGCAAAGCTGACAGCTTAACCGTCTCTTGACAACTATTGTGTTTCAAGGTGAGATGGAACTGTCTAGTTGTTCAGTGTCTCAGTTTCAGGATTAACTACCATACCTAGATGTACCTACCAAACATCTCTACCATACCTAGGATTGCACGGAGGCAGCATGGGCAGAACTTTCTACAGGTTTGGGACTGTATCTAGCTTTATCCAGCATCTCCAAAGCAGCCTTCCACAACTGCAGTCTGTTCAGGTGTGTGGTCATCTGCTTGGTTGTTGCCATCCTTACTAAGCAAACACTGTCTAACATCTCACAGTGATTTGAAAGCACCAGAGCTGTAGAAAGGTTTCAGCCATCTATACAAAGGAGTATCTTTTTTTTCTCAGCTTCTCTCCACCAAAACATTGGTGACATACAGCTGCTCAGGGGTTAATGTGGAAGTATAAAGTCTGCAAATTTGCAAGGATATGTAGCTACCAGGAATGCTTTGTTGCTTGGAGTGACTTGCAAAACCTGCATAATGTTTCTGAGGTAGATTCAGGGAGGTGAGCCAAGCTATGACTGACATTGTGGTGGCCAGGTGCTGCATGAACCACTTCAGATGTGGAACTGGCACATTCACCCCAGAAGTATGTCTTTGTAGTTCTTCTCCGAGCTCCACCAGCTGCTCTAGCAAATCAGATGGTATGCATGGGTTATTAAACCAGAGTTCGGTAGACAAAGCCTGTGTTGGTCATCAGGTTTCCAAGCGTGATACCGTATTTCTGTAGGTTTGTGTACTGTAGACAAGAGCAGCACAGCCTGAGCTTCTGCAGCACAGAAAATTTCCTTCCAGCTAGATATTTCCTGCTGTGCTCTGCAGTTATAATTCCAAACTCCTCAGTATTTCTGAGGAATTAGAAAACTCAGGAAAGGTACTAGCAACATCTTCATTTATTTCTGTCTGATCAGAGTGATTCTTTCAGGTGAAGTCTGATCATAAGAGTGTTTTTTCCCTCAGTCTGGAGAAGAAGGGGGTTGTTTTGCATCCAAATCCTCATGCTTTGCTACATGGCTGTTGGTGGGAGGTTAAGAGCAAATACGAGTATCTTTCTTACTTGTCCAGCATAAGCTGATCAAGGGCGGGAGACAGTTCACCCCCACTCATTAGTGTTGCTGAGGGGGAAAAGATTTGTCTTTGTCTTAAAAGAATTGGCTGAGAAAGAAAGAGTGAAGTAATATTTATAGTAAAAACTGTTACTACTCCCTAGCTGGGTTTGATCTGTCACTTGAGCTGAGAGCATACTCCTTTCAGGCTTGGGTAACGCTGCCAGCATCTCTTTTCACATGTTTATGAAGCACATGCTCAAGGCTCAGTCATACTTTATTCTGTTTCCATAAAAGCAACATGAAAGCATAATGCTTCAGTTAACTGTCCGGCGCTATAGTCATTATGTCAACCATATCCGAGAACACATCGCTTCGTGGCAAGTCGCTGGTCATGAATCATCAAGAGTGGTGTAAATGTGGACAAGCAGTCAAAGATAAAATTTTTACTGTATGATAAATGAAATTATTTGAACTGTACTTCATACATACTCTATGACATCCTCTGGCTCATACTCCAGCAGAGACCTAAACTATTTAGATTATTAACTGCCATTGTGGCTGGACTTGTACACCTTTCATGCGTTTGTCATACTAAGTAAAGACATCCAGGTCACACAAACCTTGTTCTAAATTGCACAGCTCTTGAAAACTCTCTCATCTGGGTTTGGGGGGGGTCGGGGCATTCACTCACCAAGGAGGGAAGCCATGTGAGCCACCCATCTTCAAGAACTGTAAAGGTGTGTCTTCCAGTGTCAGAAGTTACAGAGATGCTCAGATTCCTGAAAATAGAGTTCCATTTCATGTCTTACCTCAAGCACTTGGATTTGAAAACATCAGATTTACTTTACCAAACTGGAATTTCAAGTTTTCAAGTCACAAATGAATTTCTCTCATGTGCATCATAAATCATAGGGGCTTTATGGTCCTTTCTCAGAACTTCTGTGATTTGAGGGTTTTTATGCTATGACCATTCCGATTTGAAATACCTACAAATCACAAATTATGATGTGAGGAGACTGTAAAATTAATGGTAAATCTGCCTGTCTGAGATGAGTGAACAACACAGGACCCACGGGAAATAAAGACATCAAATTGGGAATATTTTTTTCCCTTGGGGAGAATCTTGAGTACCAGAGAAATTAGCTCTGACATAATTGTTTCCTTCAGGGACCCTGATAAGTGTCTGTTCTCAATACTTATCCTCACTGGGTATCCAATAAAGAAGAGGTGTAGTATATTTAGGTTTAAAAAGTTTGTAAAACTTTCACAGAAGAAATTTAAAGCCACAAGGATTGTTAAATTTGGGTCAGATTTACTCCTTTGAAAATGATTGCAAACCTCTTGCTTGCCTCAGCAGGAGAGAGGTTATTTCCATATTAAGCAATCAAGTGCTCTTTTAATCAAGGTATCTTAAAATGGTAATTACTCAATTATTTGTCAGCGACATATAATTTTTGTTGATATTATAACACTGTTTATTAGTGCCATTAATAACTGAACTATTTCACTCTCGTTGGTACAGTTCTAACAGCAAAGTCCACAGGCATTTTGAGTAAATTGGTATTTTAGGAGCGTGTTCTGCCTGCATTCCTCGTAGATTCTGAAGGTATAGCAAAAAATGGAGTCAAACTTCATGTTAAACTACTGGACCTGTAGTTCATCATTATCATGGTTCATCATCTGCGCTGTGATAAACTTTATATTCTAGTACTCCATAGCTTGTAAACACCTGTGGACACAGGCATTTAGCGTACGTTAACGATTCTTGTGTCTTTACAGCGTTTATTCAGGACACCAGTCTATTTTGATTCCTCCCTCAGAACTGGAGACCAATCCCGCTCTGTGGCTTCTTGCTGTGAGTCAGTACAAAGTGAGAGACACTTTTTGTTCCTATTCGGTCATGGAGCTTTGTACTAAGGGACTCGGTTCGCAAACAGAGTCGCTGAAGGTGAGTAACTCTGTCGTCCGGCACAACCTGCCATCTGCACGGTGGTGTTTGGGAGCCTTCCCTGCCACGAACGGCTGTGCTAAATGTCTGCAGCGAGGAGAAAATCATCAGAAGGCACGGGCAGCTTCCACAGAAACCATGTTATTCCTTGCCAAAGGCTATATATGAATATCAGTCATCCTCCTTCAGATCACAAGGCTTTTAAACATCAAGGAAAGGCTTTTATTTGCTTTCTGATCTGTGTTGCAGCCTGTGTTGATTGGCAAGTGTTGGAAAACAGAGGTGTAAATGTCCAAGAGGCCTAAGGAGCATTATGTTGTATATTATGTTTTATGAATTCCCTGATTATATGAAGTGCTAGTTTGTTTTTGACCCCTGTAGTTAAATAATCACATACTTACAAGTACTGTATTGTTTTAACTATATTATCCGGAGGGGGTGGGGGGGAATCTTTTTTGTTTTTTCCCCCAGAATTAAAAGCCAGGTAGCCAGTTTCATTTCTGAAATCATCTAGAATTTCCAGTATGCTACTGAAATAAATTAGGTCCTGCGATACTGTTATTTATGACGTTTCCAGCCCTTACCATCCTTGCTTAATAATTTCCTAATCAGTTTTTCCAAGGCTACACACTGCTTCCTGTTTGCTATTATTTACTGGCTTTCTGAATTAATAATGGGAAATGGCATTCCCTCCCTTCAGAATTAGCATACCCTTCTCTTCCTACATGCTAACGCTGAGATGACAAGCAAGTATGTCTGCTCTTCTACAGCTACTAAACTGTCATCTGGCCATCTGGCCTCCAGGAAAGATGGAAATTATACTGGCACCTTAGCCTCTATTCCACTGTTCCTCATAATACCTGCCTAACACGCTTGAGTACTGCTGACTGTTTGTCATTAAATCTGCCTATTTGTGAACTTTGTTACATTTTCACTTCTTTTTAGGCAAGGGGACTGGACCTTTCACGTGTACGGACATGTGTAGTAGTGGCTGAAGAACGACCTCGGATAGCTCTTACTCAGTCGTTTTCAAAATTATTTAAAGACCTTGGTCTCCATCCACGGGCTGTCAGCACATCGCTTGGCTGTAGAGTTAACCTGGCAATATGTTTGCAGGTAAGACTTTTCACTCCCTAGGCTCAAAGTTGTTTTAAGAAAATGGTTTCAATAAGAAGCATTCATTGTATTTGCTTTGGCTACTAGGTTGTAGACATATTAAGAAAATGCGTGTGGTACTTAATGTTCTTGCTTAGACAGGCAGTAAATTTCTGTTACTTTGTCAACTATTCATCCCTCTCATGTTGCAATCATAGCATTTGTTCTGCTCATGAATACAGTAATTCAAAAGAGTGCATGGTAGTGACAGAATGCATACTCTGTACTCCAAAAATAGTGTTCGGTCATGTAGTGTAAAATCCAGTTTCCAAGTGCTTACTTTAGTACGTTACAAAATGGATTCCTTCTGTTTATAAAATAATTCCAACCCTTAGTTAACTAGATAGATATTTTCTGCACACAGTTTATTGCTTACAATGGAAAATTATTTTGCTGCTTCGCTTTCATTTCTGTTTTGATCCACTAATCAGAAGAAAGTACCCAGGGATAATACAGGATTTAACTTGCATTCTCCAGGAATCTTATTGAGTCATGATGTGAAGGACAGATGGAGCGCTGTAGCTATCTGATCTGAATTTCTGAATAGCCTCTAGGTTTTCACCCAGTGATAACTACACCAAGGAAATAGCTTCAGGCTGATCTACAGTAGATTATTTATCTTTCAGGACTTCGAGTGATGAAACTTAACTTGCCTTTTTCTAAGGTGTTCAATTTTTAATGAATTTTGCCTTATTTCTAGTTCAAATTTATCTGGCATTACATTCAGCCATTTTTTATTTTATTACATTTTTCTAATCTAGAATAAGAATCTCATTTCTGTCATGACTCTAAGACGCATCTTAGTCTTTGATAAATAGATAAAGGATCTTAAGACAGGCTTTTCTGATCTGTGTCTCATTTTTATGACTCCTGATCTCTTTCTGTCCTTCCAAATCTGGTATCAGAACTTCACATATTATTCCTATAATAATGCCACAGGTGTCCTACTCAAATGTAATATGATTTCTGACTTAATAATCTTTTTTAAATAATACAAGAATCATCTTCTTCATTGGCAGCTGCATTGGCTGGGAAGTTCTATATCCGTTTGGTCACCTACCATGTCTCTAACCTCTTCAAAGTCACTGTCTCCCGGGTAGAACTTGCCTGTATTCTATATGGTGCATCCCACTTTTCAAGTCTGGCAGTTACCCCGAATTTACATTAAAGGATTTCTCATGCATGCGACATGCATAATTGCTTAGCTGTGGAAGCTAGAACAGATCTTCTCAGTGACGCTGCAAATAAGGCATTTGCTATTCTTTTCCTGATTGTAAATGTAAAGATTTTTTATTTTATCCACAAAATGTGACAAATACAGGTTAAGGATTCAGCACAGACAAGTATGTCTTTGTGTTATGCCTGCCTTAGCCTCTTGCCCTGTTCAGCATCACTAAAGAATCCTGGCTTTCATCAGACCTTAGCTAAAAGTGACCTTGTAGTTCATCAGGTGACGAGAATATGAATATAGGAGGTATGCCACATCTCCGGTACTGCTTGCTTTCCCTTTGACTGCCAGCAGAGTGTCCCTTCAGCAGCACTTGAATCCTTCAAAAGAGTTTTATTCTAATAAAACTGAATAAATACTCTTGAGACAAAAATATATCTTGTAGGTTAGAAACATGTATGAATTCAAGCAGCATCCTACCCCATATTTCTGTCATGGATTTCATACAGAAAGTCCTGACTGAGGTTTTGAAATCTCTTCTACTGAATGTTTCTTTGCAAGGATACAGGCCTCTTCATTTCTTTTTCCATATCTAGAGTCCTGGGTGATGACAAGGCAGAGAGGACAACTCAGAAAACATCTAAGAAATCTTTAGGCACTGCCACCCCAGACAGCACAATTTGGACAGTACCAGTTTAGGCCAGTTAGCAGGTGCAGGTTTGATGTGCTTTCCCAGTTATCAGCCCAGCCAAGCTTAAACAGTTGGCTGGGAGGGGCACAGCAGGCAGCAAGGACATTGCTTTCCCGCGAGTAGAAAGGGAAAACAGAGGAGAAAGAGGTGAGCTGGTCACTTGGTAACAACAGTTTTCTAATTTGGTCCTGTATCTTTAGCCATTTTGAAGTGCCCATGGGATGTCTTTTACAGGGGAGGGAAGGAGGGAAGTGATGCTGTACCTTCATGGCTGACTGCTCTGACTTTCCCGACAGATCAGGATGGGGCCCGTCAGCTTCTCCATGCTGCTGTGGTGGAGCTACTTCTGAAAAATAGCTGAACTTCTCTGGCCTCTGGTCCATGGAGGGACCAGAAGTGAAGGGTGCTGTAGATAACAAGGACAAATTAGCTGCAGAAGTTTGCTTGTTGCCAATGAAAATGTCCATTCCAGGCTCACAGTGATCTCTGAGCTGTTCGTGGTGGCTGCTTCGCTTACAAGAAAAGTCATTTGTTCAGGACAAATAATAAAACCAGGGAATGACACTAGGCAGCAGTAAGCCAGGTTCAGTGCACAAGTCTGACTTGCCTTGTTGGAAGTACTATGGTACTGGGTCTGCCTGGGATGGAGTTAACTTTTTTCATGGCAGCCCGTATGGAGCTGTGTTTTGGATTTATGACTGAAACAGTGTTGATAGCACACCAGTGGTTTGGCTGATGCTGAACAGTACTGCACAGCATCAAGGCTTTCCCTATTTCTCACTCTGCCCACCGCACCACCATCCCACTGCCACCGGCAAGTAGGCTGGGGGAGAGCAAGAGGCTGGAAGGGTTCACAGCCAGGAAAGCTGTCCCAAGCTGACCTGGGATATCCCATACCGTATAATGTCATGCACAGCATTAAAAAAGCAGTGGTTGATGTTCCAGCGTAGCCATTGCTCAGTGACTGGCTGGGCATCGTTCTGCTTGTGCGAGGTGGTGAGTGATTGCTGTTGCATCGCTTGGGGTTTTTTCTCTTCTTTCACTCCTGAAACTGTCTTTGTCTTGACCTATGGGTTTTCTTGCTTTTGCTCTTCCGATGCTCTCCCCTGTCCCGCTGAGAAGGGAGTGGGCGAGTGGCTGGGTGGGTGCTTAGCTGCTGTCTGGGTCAATCCACTGCAAACGTGCAGGAAAGCTGAATACACTCAGAGGAACGGGAAGTCCTGATCAGCATGGAGTTAGGCTGTATTTTTACTTGACTGTGTATATCTGCCTTTCGATTGTGTTAACTCCTTAGCTGAAGGTTGTTTCTTAAATGGTTCTTTACAGCAATTCTTAAAAGAGTTATGGAATCAAACTGTAAAGGTGGATAACTCTCTGGAGGAATATTAGTAATGATACTGACTGTGAATTTAAGAACAGCACAGAATGAGAGCCTAGAGTGAGGTGGTAACAGCCTGGGTGATCATATAGCTTATAGCTTGGTGTCAGTCTTCTGCTAAGATGTTGCATCTCAGTCCACAGGAAAAACTAAAAGCCATACACTGTCCAAACAGTGGTGTGGCTGGAATGAAGAAAAGCCTTTTCAGAGCAGACTGTATTTAGTAATGTTACCCTTCCAAGCGGAATGGCTTTTGAAGCATTTAAGTCAAGGGTACTTTGGCAAGTTTTAAAGGGGCTTGAAAAATTACTGAAGGTGTTACATTCAAGCATCACTGCAAAACATGTAGTTTTGATAGAGAATATAAAGATACAGGACTGCATCCTTTGAAGCATCTGGTAGTAGACACTGCCAAAGACTTGATACTGAATTAGAGTGAATGCTCTTTCCAAATTGTCTGGCAGTTTACGGCTAGTGCTACTCCAGAATAGCTTGTGGGCTATTATGTTTTCTGGGCTGAGGAACAGAATGAATTTTAATCTTTGGTCAACAATGTTCCTGAAATTAGCATTGTCTCCAATATGTTCCAGAAATGGGTCATGATTTCTGGATTATTCATGCTACATAAAAATACTTGTAAAGATGTTTGAGTCAATAGCATACGCCTTTGCTTTTTTTCTTCCAAGTTGTATCATCCATGAGAACAGCGTGTGGTTCCTGGAACACTGTCTTCCACAGGACAACTGTGATCCAGCCTATTCTACGGTCTTTCTGAAATATGTATCTTTCAATCAGCTTTCTAAACATATCTCAATATTCAGCTATTGCCCCTTACAAGCAAGAAGCCTTTCTTCTCTATGGGCTGCCTCTAACATAACTTGGAGGTGATCTTTGATACCATCTTCACTACATCACCAACTTTTTGACAAATTTAAGACTCAGGTGTTTAAAGGGGAAGTTATCCTGATTTTTCCAAAAAGCTTTTACTGTTGTTCCCCCTCCAAAAAAAAGGGGGGGGGGG